>VOFB01003218.1_pt1:17500-319005 | contig 319005 bp, 293 predicted proteins | sample 5384141 | NCBI WGS metagenome assembly VOFB01 (sample SAMN12384721, study PRJNA508395) | human gut metagenome | isolation source: healthy gut A | host: Homo sapiens
AAGGAAAGGTGAAAAGGACCCCGGGAGGGGAGTGAAAGAGAACCTGAAACCCTGTGTTTACAAGCTGTGGAACTACGTTAAGGTAGGACCGCGTACTTTTTGTAGAACGGTCCGGCGAGTTTCTTGTACCGGCAAGGTTAAGCACTTAAGGTGCGGAGCCGAAGTGAAAGCAAGTGTTAATAGCACGTAAAGTCAGTACAAGAAGACCCGAAACCGGGTGATCTACCCATGTCCAGGTTGAAGTCGCCGTAAAAGGCGATGGAGGACCGAACGCACATCCGTTGAAAAGGGTGGCGATGAGGTGTGGGTAGGGGAGAAATTCCAATCGAACCCGGAGATAGCTGGTTCTCCTCGAAATAGCTTTAGGGCTAGCCTCGTATTAGTCTTGCGGAGGTAGAGCACTGAATATCCTAGGGGGCGTCAAAGCTTACCGAAGATTATCAAACTCCGAATGCCGCGTAGATGATGTACGGGAGTCAGACTGCACGAGATAAGTTGGGTAGTCAAAGGGAAAGAGCCCAGACCACCAGCTAAGGTCCCAAAGTGCGTGTTAAGTGGTAAAGGACGTGGGATTTCGAAGACAACTAGGACGTTGGCTCAGAAGCAGCCATACATTCAAAGAGTGCGTAATAGCTCACTAGTCGAGAGGTCCTGCGCCGAAAATGTCCGGGGCTAAAACACGACACCGAAGCTGTGGATCCGAAAGGATGGTAGAGGAGTATTCTTAAGTCGATGAAGCTGTACTGTAAGGAGCAGTGGAGAGTTAAGAAGAGAGAATGCCGGAATGAGTAGCGAGATTTAAGTGAGAATCTTAAAGGCCGAATATCTAAGGTTTCAGGGTAAAGCTGATCTTCCTGGGTAAGTCGGGGCCTAAGGCGAGGACGAAAGTCGTAGTCGATGGATAACAGGTTGAAATTCCTGTACTGCTTATGAACAGAACTGTGGGGACGCAGAAGGAGAGCACGAGCCGGAAATGGAAAAGCCGGTACAAGCGTATAGCAGTCACATAGGAAAATCCGTGTGAGAAATGTAAAGCGCGATGTGGATCGAACATTAGTAGAGAAGCGTGTGAGCCAGCTGCCAAGAAAAGCCGCTATTGTTTTATGAGTACCCGTACCGTAAACCGACACAGGTGGATGAGGAGAGAATCCTAAGGCCGGCGGGAGAAGTGTTGTTAAGGAACTCGGCAAAATGACTCCGTAACTTCGGGAGAAGGAGTGCCATAGAAATATGGCCGCAGAGAAATGGCCCAAGCAACTGTTTAGCAAAAACACAGGTCTATGCAAAACCGAAAGGTGAGGTATATGGGCTGACGCCTGCCCGGTGCTGGAAGGTTAAGAGGAGAGGTTAGAGCAATCGAAGCTTTGAATTTAAGCCCCAGTAAACGGCGGCCGTAACTATAACGGTCCTAAGGTAGCGAAATTCCTTGTCGGGTAAGTTCCGACCCGCACGAAAGGCGTAATGATTTGGGCACTGTCTCAACAACACACCCGGTGAAATTGAAATACCAGTGAAGATGCTGGTTACCTGCGCCAGGACGGAAAGACCCCATGGAGCTTTACTCCAGTTTGATACTGGGATTCGGTACTGTCTGTACAGGATAGGTGGGAGGCTAGGAAATGGTGACGCCAGTTGCCATGGAGCCAACCTTGGGATACCACCCTTACAGTACTGGGTTTCTAACCTGCAGCCGTGACCCGGCTGGGGGACAATGTCTGACGGGGAGTTTGACTGGGGCGGTCGCCTCCGAAAGAGTATCGGAGGCGCTCAAAGGTTCCCTCAGAACGGTTGGAAACCGTTCGAAGAGTGCAAAGGCAGAAGGGAGCTTGACTGCGACACCGACGGGTGGAGCAGATACGAAAGTAGGACTTAGTGATCCGGTGGTATAAAGTGGGATTGCCATCGCTCAACGGATAAAAGCTACCCTGGGGATAACAGGCTTATCACTCCAAGAGTTCACATCGACGGAGTGGTTTGGCACCTCGATGTCGGCTCATCGCATCCTGGAGCTGTAGCAGGTTCCAAGGGTTGGGCTGTTCGCCCATTAAAGCGGTACGCGAGCTGGGTTCAGAACGTCGTGAGACAGTTCGGTCCCTATCCGGCGTGGGCGTAGGATATTTGAGAGGAGCTGTCCTTAGTACGAGAGGACCGGGATGGACAAACCTCTGGTGTATCTGTTGTTTTACCAAAGGCATGGCAGAGTAGCCGAGTTTGGCAGGGATGAACGCTGAAGGCATCTAAGCGTGAAGCCCCCCGCAAGAGAAGATATCCCATCTTCGGAGTAAGACCCCTTGAAGACTACAAGGTTGATAGGCTTTGAGTGTAAGTGTGGTAACGCACTGAGCTGAGAAGTACTAATAGGTCGAGGACTTATCCTTAGAGGTTTCTAAGAGATAAGCTTTGGAGATACGCAAAAAGCGGAAGAAAAAAGTTTACTTGGAAATGGACAAAAAGATAGACAAAAGATAGAAGTCTTAACAACTTTCTGTGTGAAATTCTGAAGGTACAAAAGTAAAGAGTACCAGGAAAATTTAACGCTGCAACAGGTGTTAAATTTTTTCTGTATATAGGGGATTGGTCAAATGGTATGATAGGGGTCTCCAAAACCTTTGGTGGGAGTTCGATTCTCTCATCCCCTGCTGATAAGAAACGTCAGAAACCTTGAATTTACAAGGCTTCTGGCGTTTTTTAATATTTTGAAGAAAAATGCTCGTAAAAACTTCGAAACAAAATTCAACTGATAGTATACTTCATGTATCAACTGAAGACATTGTTTTCACCTGAAAATTTTAGTGAAAACATATATTTATCAAATAGGAGGTACAAGAAAAGTGAACCCGCGGCAGGTGCCGCGGGCTTTTGACATGATAAGGGAATAAATATTTTGCAAAAAAATTATATACTTCTGGAAAACTGCATTTTATAATAGTTTAATAAGTTTTTATGAAGAAGTAAAGTGATATGGCGTATGTGCCAGTTGAAAAAAGAGGTTAATGAATTATGAGAATAATACATTGCGCAGATATTCATTTGGATTCTGCACTTACAACACATTTGGATAAAGAAAAAGCAAGGACAAGGAGAAAAGAGATACTTGATACATTTAGAAGAATGTTGGTCTATGCATCGGACAATGACGTGCAGGCAGTTATAATCGCCGGGGATCTGTTTGATTCTGAGATGATATCGGCATCTACGGTAAATACAGTGCTTGGCGAAATAGCGCGGCACGGAGAACTGGAAGTGTATTATTTGAGGGGAAATCACGATCCGGGAATAAGTATATTTGCGGGAAGAAATATTCCTAAGAATCTGCATATGTTTGACGAACGTTGGACGTATTACCAGTTGAATGGCATGGCAGATGAGAGCGCGGCGCATAGCGGAAATGATGAACGCTGCAATATTGTGCTTGCAGGGATCGAAATGACGTCCGACAACAAAAATAGAATATACGATGAATTATCTCTTAGAGAGCGTGATGTAAATATTGTGACTCTTCATGGACAGGAACAGGAATATGGGGATGCCCATGTGGCGGAGGAGATTTGTCTGGACAAGCTCAAAGACAGAGGAATAGACTATTTAGCACTTGGACATGTTCATAGACCGAAGAGAGAAAAACTTGATCACAGGGGGATGTATGTATATCCCGGATGTCTTGAGGGACGAGGATTTGATGAGTGCGGTGAGCATGGTTTTATGCTGATCGATATAGATGAAGCAACGGGGGATATGAATACAGAGTTTATACCATTTGCATACAGGCGGTTATATGACGTACAGGTCGATATAACAGGTGCCGCAGATAGCCAGGACGTGGCCGATATGATCGCCGAAAAGTTATACGGTGACGTGAACGGCAGGGAGGATGATCAGGCGAGGGCACTTGTGAAGATAACAGTGACCGGTGGCCTTGATGTGGAAAGTGAGATCGACATGGAGTATCTTGCCAGACAGTTTAACGACTCGTTTTATTATGTAAAGATCGCTGATAAGACAGATCTCAGAGTGGATCCGCTGAAATATGTACACGATGCTACGCTTAAAGGTGAGTTTGTCAGGATGGTACTGGAACAGGATATGCCAGAGGATGATAAGGCGTATATTATACAGACAGGTATAAGAGCGCTTGCCGGTGAGGAGGTCTGGACCAGATGAGATTGATTTCATGTTACATAGAGGGATTTGGCAAATTAAGAAAGTTAGAGATCAAATTCGAGGATGGGCTCAATTGTTTTGTCAAAGAAAATGGCTGGGGGAAAAGTACATTTGCTGCATTCCTCCGGGTGATGTTCTATGGCTTTGAGGGCGAGACAAAGAGAAATGAGTTTGAAAACGAGAGGAAATATTACAGACCATGGGCTGGTGATGTGTATGGCGGTGAACTGGTATTTGAGACAGATGGAAGGACATACAGGATTCAGAGAGTATTTGGAACAAAGAAGAGTGATGATGAATCAGTTATCTATGATGTGGAGACGAATCTGCCAGTTCCCGGATTTTCGGATAATATAGGAGAAGAATTATTTCAGCTTGATTCAGTATCATTTCAGAGAACAGTCTACATAGGCCAGAATGAGTGCGAAACATCGTCAACCGATGGCATAAATGCAAAGATCGGAAACATATCGGGAAGTACGGCAGATATAAATAATTACGACGAGGCGAGTGCCAGACTAAAAGCAGTCATAAACAGCATGTCTCCAAATAAAAAGACAGGGGAACTGTATAAAAGAAAAAAGGAACTTTCTGAGCTCAAAGAAAGGGTGAGACGAACAGGGATAGTTGAGTCTAGAATACAAAAGCTCAGGGAGAGAAGAGAAAGTATTGGCAAGATGCGGAGTGATGCCGCTGAGTATCAATACAATGTGGCTGAGAGAGAGAGGGCTGCCGGGTATTTTCCTGGGGCGCTCCCCGATGAAAAAGAGCTTCAGGAAAAGATCGACAGAGCCAGGGAGTTAGAAAAGATGAAAGCACGTCTGGATACTGTGAAGATGCCACTGCGTGACAGAGAGCGTTGTGAAGAACTCATGTCGAGATATTTCCCACACAAACAGGATGACAGAAGCGGAATTCATATGCCGTCGGACATGGAGCTTGACAAATGTTCGGATATCTGGAATGAGATCAGACAGAACAGGCAGGAGATAGACAGACTTAACAGACAGCTTGCAAATGTCGACAGTACCTCAGATAAAGCAGTTCCAGGATATATAGCCGAGGAGAAAAAAACATATGGAAGAAAAATATCTGGGGTATGTGCGGTGTTGGCGATAGTAGCATTTGTTGGAACTTTGTTTCTCAGATTGACTGGCGTTATAACCGTTCAGATCATGGCACTGGGATTTTTAGCTGCAGTGATAGCAGGTATTTTAGGAATCATTATAAGAAACGGCAATAGGGCAGGAGAACACTTGCAAAACGACATGTACTCCAGATTAGGAGAGAATGCAGAGGATAGCGCGTTGGATGTGGAGGATCACACTTCGCTGTATAAAGAAATATCCGAACTGATCGAGCTTGACAAGCGTGAGATAGAAGAGAATATAAAAAACTTCAGTCTGTCACAACAGAATATGGCCTGCATCTAGATCTTGATAATTTCGGCGGGGATATAGACCAGATAAGGGAATTGGTTGATCTGAACAGAAGACAGAAAGCACTTAGCAGGGCACAGTATGAGTGCGGATCTGTCCGTGAAGAGATATGCCTTTATATAGAATGTCTTGGATTTGAACCGGCAGAGGATGTGCTCAGCCAGCTAATAGAGATACAGGGAAGACTGAACAATTACAATGACAGATGCATGGCGGTTTCAGGCGCTGCGGACAGAATCCATACAGATAATGATGTGACAGATTCTGAGGTTAATTTAAATATAGACAGTCGGATTGCGGAGTGTGATGTGGAGCTTGCAGATCTCATCGGAGAGCTTGAAGATATAAAGGATATTGCGGTACAGCTTGAACAAAAACAGCCAGAATTCGACTGCGATATAAAGAGATATGAATTGGTGTCGAAAACATACGATCTGCTCGGTCAGGCGAAGGAAAAGTTTACCGCAAGGTATACAGAACCGGTAAAGAGAGCATTTGACAAATACTATTTGTGCGTTTCGGATAAAGAAAATGACATGCAGATGAATTCAGAAATGGATATAAGTTACAGAGATCAGGGAATGTACAGAGATAAGGAAACGCTGAGTGCAGGACTTAAGGATCTGACTGATGTATGTATCAGGGCTGCATTGGTGGATGTTATGTATCAGGGAGAGAGACCGGTTCTTATAATGGATGATCCATTTGTCAATCTGGATGATAGAAATATGGTGGGTGCGGTGAGGCTTATGTCTCTTCTTGAAGAAAAATATCAGATTATATATTTCACATGCAGCCAAAATCGTGTACTATAAGGTAGAGTTTAAGTTAGTTGGTGAAATATAGGAGGAACAATGCTACATAAAGGATATATGAATTTGAAAAATAAAAACAGGACTTACAGAATAAGGAAAACTGTTCTTCAGACGTTACTCATGATGACAGCATTTGTCGGGATATCCGGGATCAGCGTCAGCGCGGCAGAGAACATCAGGAAAATCGATGATGGCAGCGGCATAGCTACACCGTCAAGTGTGGTTGAGGAGACAGCTCTTGTCATGGACAGCTCAGCTTATGTGTTCTCTAATTCGACAGATGGAATGTTCAGGATAAGCTTTGCCGAAGGCAAAAGCTATTATCTCGGATCAGCGGAGGATTCGGACACAAAGATCACATATGCTCTCATAAAATACGGAACAAAGCTGTACTTAGTGGCTGCTGATGACAGTGAGGATAATGTGGAATATAACGGAAGCTATACGGATACTACATTTGATATGCTTGAGTCGAAAAATTATAATTCGTCTATCAGAAAAGTAAAAATGAGTTTGAAATACGGAAAGAACATAGAACTTACGCATTTCACTTTCAACAAGGATTATTCTGTAAAACTCAGCGGGTACTACAATGGCACATATTATACGGATGACAAAGCTGCCACGGGTATATTTGAGAGAAACGGATATTGTGATTACTTTGTGGGTGGTAAGACGGTTACTGCAGATGGATGGTACAAGTATGGCAGTGCTTCACCTACAGGAGAGCTGGTGGATACAGATATATCGGGAAGCATTGGCAGCGCTACAGTAAAGTATGTACATCTGTTCGAGGGACATGTGCAGACTGCGTATCATGGGGAGAAGTGCTACAGTTACACTGGAACAAAGAAAACCGCGGTAAAGAGCAGAAAGGTACTTATCAACAATATTTATGTTGCCTACGACAGCAAGGGGAATGCGCTTTCAGGTGTTGTGAAGAAAAATGATAACCTGTATTTTTATGAGGCGGGTATTCCGGTCAAGAATAAGCTCCGCAATGTGAATAATGATTATTATTATCTTGGCGAGGATGGAAAAGCTGTAAAGTCTGTCTGGGTAAAGACGGGTGACTATGAGTTCTATTTCTCTGATAAGTTCTATGCAGTGAGGGTATTCTATTCAGATGATTTCCCGAATAAGGCATACTCAGGAAAACTGTTCAATTATAAGGGCGGTTCATGGAAGAGTACAGGTACAGGCATATTGAATGTCAACGGTACATATTATTACTTTGTCAATGGTGCAAAATACAATGGTACAAAGTGGTATGTGAAGTCAGACACATACAGATACTATATAAAAGCCGGAACTGTAATGTATATGGTGAAGGCGGACGGAGTGAGATACAGAGCTTATGAAGTCTCAGATGAGGGAAAGCTGGTTCTTGCAAAGAATGTGTGGCTCCCGACATACAACAATCTTGTCATACATACGGATGCAACGGGGCTGTCCGATATAATCTATTACAGAAAAGGACACGCTATATCCGGTTATGCGGATACCTACAGGATATGTGTAAATAATAACTGGATAAAGAAGAGAAATGCTGTTGTGTATATTCCGGGTGGATATTATTACCTTGGCAATGACGGCAAGCTTGTCAGGACAAAGGGATGGAAGACTATAAGCCAGACCAGTGCCGTGTATGTGAGCGATAAGGTGTATGTAACAGCATATGTGTATTATGATTCTGCACAGGGTTGTTCAATATATAAGAGCGGTGCAAAACTTGCACTCAGCGGCGCAGGTCTTAAGAAGACAGCCATAAACAACAAATCAGCATATTACTATGTGAGTGGCAGTGGTAAGTGCATCAAATCCACCAAGAAGATTGTGGATGACGTTGAATACACATTTAACAAGTATGGACAGTGCTTTATGGTTGAGAACGTAAGCTGGGATTATAATGCCTGGATGAAGAAAGTCACCAGGGCATATCTTGGCAAGACAGGCATATACTGTAATGTATTTGTGGCAAATGCACTCAGGTATGCGGGCGGCAGTGATCCGTCTGTCGATATGACAGTTAAGTTACAAGCTACTCAAAGGGTGGATTTGTGATAAATTCAAGCAACATGTGCTCTGACTGGGCAATAAGAAAGGTAACGGCGAATGCGATACTATCCCAGAACGGAAGCTGGCTTACATCAAATGAATACGACCTGACTGCGGACAGGGAAGCATTTTCATATGACGCCCTGATACCTGGAGATGTGATAGTATATTATACAAATGGGGAGCCGACACATGTGGGAATTTACTTTGGTAAGTTTGCAACTGCGAAGGCGCTCAAGCAGTATCTGAGGGGATTTGGAATCTCTGCTGCGGCTTGTGAGGCATATGTCCACGACTGGGGAACAGACAGTGGAAACAAGCCTGAGTACTGGATACTCCAGGGCGGTATGGGTAGCGGTAATCAGGTGTACATAAGCAATTCAGCATATGATCTTTCAGGACAGTATGCGAAGAAGATAATACATGTAAGACATTAATAAAAAATACCTGACGATGGTCATGAAAGTAGGTTTCAATATCAGCATATTGAATTCGCATGAATCATCGTCAGGTATTTTTGTCTAAGTTTATAATATCAATTAGTTTTCCTCGGAAAGAATTTCCCAGTCTTCGTAGAGTTTTTCGAGTTCGCTCTCAGCGGCATTCCTCTCCTTTGTCAGGTCATTTAAGAGACCTACATTGGTGGCATTTTCTGGGAGAAGAAACTGCTCGTCTATCTCGGAGATTTTGTTTTCAAGCTCTTCGATGGATGCCTCGAGCTTTTTCAGATCATTTGCCTTCTTGCGCTTTCTTGCAGCCTCTGCCTTGCTTTCCTGCCAGGAGAGCTTCGCCTGGGATACGGCAGGAACAGCTTTGACCTCCTGGTTACCGCTTACAGGGGTGAATGGATTTCCCTGACTGTTTTCGCTGTAAGTTCTATGTGCCTCGTAGTAGTCGTAATTGCCTATGTAGTTTGTGAGCTCCTTATCCTTAAGTTCTATGATCCTTGTGGCAGTCTGATTGATAAAGTATCTGTCGTGGGATACATAGAGAACCGTTCCAGTGTAATTCCTTATGGCATTTTCCAGGATCTCCTTCGATGTGATATCCAGATGGTTTGTAGGCTCATCTAGGATCAGGAAGTTGGCGGAGGAAAGCATCAGCTTTGCCAGAGATACTCGGCCTCGTTCGCCACCTGAAAGATCCTGGATCTTCTTGAATACATCCTCGCCGGTAAATAGGAAAGCTGCCAGGACATTCCTTATCCTTGTGTTTGACAGGTCAGGATAGGCATCGCTGATCTCATCAAATATGGTGTTGGACATGGTTAGTACATGGTGTTCCTGATCGTAATAGCCTATCTTTACGCGGGAGCCGAGAATGATGGTTCCTGCGTCCTTTGAAAGTAGTTTGTTAATCATCTTCAGGATGGTTGTTTTCCCAGTTCCATTGCCGCCGATGAGCGCAACATGCTCGCCACGCTTTATATCCATATCGATTCCGGTGAAGAGGTTGTTGTCGCCAAAAGATTTCGTGAGTCCCTCTATGGTCAGGACATCCTCACCGCTCAGTATATTCGGCTCAAGGGTGAGTTTCATCTCGGATGCAACCTCGGTAGGTTTGTCGAGCCTTTCTATCTTGGAGAGCATCTTTTCACGGCTCTCAGCTCTCTTTATGGATTTTTCACGGTTGAACTGTTTGAGCTTTGTGATGACCTCCTCCTGGTGCTTTATTTCCTGCTGTTGGTTCAGGTAAGCTTTCATCATGCTCTCTCTGATTTCGGCGCGTTTGCCGGCAAAATATGTGTAGTTGCCGTTGTACACCTGACCGTGTCCGTTGTCTAGTTCTACGATCTTGGTTACTATTTTGTCAAGAAAATAACGGTCGTGGGAGACTATGATAACACTTCCCTGATAGGAGGAAAGGAATCCCTCCAGCCATGAGATGGAATCCATATCAAGGTGGTTTGTAGGCTCATCAAGTATTATGATATCAGGCTTTACCATGAGAAGTCTGCCGAGGGCCAGACGTGTACGTTGACCGCCTGACAGGGAATCTGTGTGCCTGTCGTAGTCTTCCTTTGAAAAACCGAGACCTTTCAAGACTCCGTTTGCTTCACTTTCACAGCTGTAGCCGTTTTTGTATTCAAATTCATGGGTATAGCGGTTGTATAGCTCCAAAGATTTTTCAAGTGTTTCTCCGGACTGTTTCTCCATCTCGGCTTCAAGCTTTCGCATTTTGTCCTGAAGCTCCAGTATCGGCTTTAAAGCATCAAGCATGACTCCACGGACAGTAGTGTTGTAATTGCTCTCCTGATACTGGGAGAGATAACCGATGGTTCTGTCCTTTGAGATTATGACCTGACCGGAGTCAGCCTCCTCCTCGCCCATGATTATCTTCAAAAGAGTGGTTTTGCCGGCTCCGTTTATGCCGACTATAGCCATTTTTTCTTTTTCTTCCAGATGAAAGGAAATATTATTCAGAATAACATCCGTGCCAAATGACTTGCAGATGTTTTGACAATCTAATATCATAAAAAACCTCGCATTCGTACTATATAATTAGACATACAAAGCTAATTATATATATAAGACTTTATTTTCGCAAGAACACAGTGGTGTTTTCTTGTATCAGAGGTGGAATTGCACTGCTTTTTATAAAATGTTCATATTTTTTTATGCAAATTAGACAATGCATGTGGTATACTATAAAAGTATGAGAAAATCTAACATATAAATAATAAAAGGAATGATGTAATGAATTATAGCATTTATGACTATAATAGCGAGGAAAAACTTTTGCAGGAGCAGGAGATAGAGGAGATTAACAATGTCAAGATGAGTCTTCTCAACACTCTTGTTACAAAGCTCAACAATGCAGGAATATATTTTAACAGTACTTCAAGGATAAAGTCAGAATCGTCACTTCTTCACAAGCTGGAGACAGGCAAGTATTCTCTTGAGGAGGGGGGACGAAAGATACAGGATATCATAGGTATAAGAATAAACCTCTTTTACCTTGAGGATATGGATATATGTGAAAAGATACTTGAGGAGACGTTTCTTCTTGACAACTGGTCAAAGACAAAGAATGAGGAGAATAAGTTCGAGGCACAGAAGTGCAACGGTGTGTTCAGGATACCGAGCAAATATCTGAGAAACATACCGGCAAGCGTGTGGACAAAGCCATTTGACCAGACATTTGAGGTGCAGCTCAGGACAGTACTCTTTGAGGGTTGGCATGAGATAGAGCATGAGATGAGATATAAATATAAGCTTGGATCCGATTCCAAGGAGACGGACCTGTGGACGGGACACGAGGATCTGTCCAGAGTCATGAACAGCATCATAGCAAATCTGGAGCTGTGCGACTGGTCCATCATGCAGATATTCAACAGCATACATGACTCCCAGTACAAGGAGAAGAACTGGGAGAATGCTATCAGAAGCAAATACCGTCTGAGGATAACCCAGGATCCTTTAAAGCCGGAGCTTAGAGAATACCTTGACAAGAATCCGGATATAGTGGCGCAGTTCCATCAGGTTACCAAGAGGGAGCTTGTGGATATACTCCTGAATAAGAAGTATCACAAGGAGCTGACGCCGGACAGAGTCATATATCTCATAAACAAGGAGATAGTCCGCAATGAGTATATTTCCAGACTTTTGGACAAGGAACAGTTTGTTCCGGCAATTAGACCTGATGTGAAGACAGAGATCAAACCAATGGTGCCCAATGTTGTGTACAGCCATATAGTCGGAATCCCGAAGAAAGGATATGTAAAGGCATGTGAGATAGTGTACAGCTGGATCCGGGAACATATCAGTATGGTATTTCCGCAGATGCCGGAGGAACTTACAAGCGTTGATTATTCGACTATAGGATACAAGGTTTATGTTGCATATTCAGATGATGGATATCAGATGGATTTCCAGCACATAAGCAATTCAGAGGCAGGAGTTATCTGGCATGTCACTGCGGATATTATTCCAGATGGAGATATCTATAGACTTAAGGTGGAGAATATCTGTGAGACTATAAATGTAAAGGAGAGACGGTACAGCAGACCAAAGTTCATGAAAGAGATATTTAATGAGGTTGGATTTGTTGATGCCGGAATACTCATGGAGGAGGGCAGCAGTCCGGAGGAGATAAGTTATGATAAGCTCAACACGATAGTTGAGAATCCGGACAGAAATATGCCGATAATTGTAATTGTTAAACCAGATGTGATCCCGGACTGGGCGATCGACTGTGATGGATACATACTCAGAACTGATATGCTGAAAAAGACGCTGAATGGACTTTGTCACGTATATCTGTGCAGCGGAGATTGCAAGGCGCGGTATGAGGCTGAGTATGGAAAGGAATCTGTGGACGGTGGAGTTATGATGTGGGAGAAGAACAGCAATTATCCGATATTCTACTCCATGGACATCATCAACCAAAGTTTCTTTGAGGAGGTAAACCACAGCATCAACGAGAATGTTGAATATGAGAAATCATTCAGATATTCACTAAGGGAACAGGTTCATGATGAGTACTTGAAATAATAAATCAGTATCATATTGAGAAGAGAACGGATAAATGGCAAAGCAGAATGTTATAAAGAACAATAAATTTAAGAACGCTTTTAAGATAGCTGCCGCAGCATTATGTGCTGCGGCAATTGTCGCTATAGTGATAATAACGGGCAGACAGAATGCGGATAAGGCAGAGAAGACTTTGAACACAACAGTGATGGGGACAACTGCCTCCATAACTGTGTATGGCAGGAATGGCAGCGACATTATAGATGATATAATGGATCTGGAAAATAATCTTGACGAAAAAGTGATCTCCTGGAGATCTGACGGCTCAGAGGTGTGGAATATAAATCATTCTTATAAAGCTGGTGAGGATTACCAGATAAGCGATGAACTTGCAGATGTACTCGAAAGGACTCTTGAAATATCCGAGGACAATGGAGATCTGCTTGATATAACAATCAGACCGCTTGCCGAGGTTTGGGGCATAGAATCAGGAAGCACGAACGTGCCATCCCAGACTGATATAGATGCTGCGCTGTCAGATGTGGATGTCACACAGGTGACATGCATATCAGCGAAAAACAGCTCTGATGGTAAGCCATATGTCAATATAGCCAGAGAAGGAATGTCTCTGGACTTTGGAGCTGTCGGAAAGGGATATGGATGTGATGTTGCGGCGGATTACCTAGAAGAAACCTCTGTCACGGGTGCGTGCGTTGCGCTTGGAGGAAGTATCATGGTGTATGGAAGCAAGTCGGATGGATCGGACTGGAAGATCGGTGTTAAGGATCCGCGTGCCGGCGAGGGAAGCATCATGGGGGTTATAAGTGCAAAAGGCGGGGAGACGCTATTTGTGTCCACTTCGGGAGACTATGAGAAGTATTTTGAGAAAGACGGAAAGAGATATCATCACATATTGGATCCAAAAACTGGGTATCCGGCATGGAAACACACGATAGCAGCTACAGTCGTCTGTGATAACGGACTTTTGAGTGATGCGCTATCTACACTTTGTATGCTTCTGGACAGAGAAGCTGCGATGGAGGCGGTAAACAGATACGGTGCGGAAGCCATACTGATCGATGATCAGATGAATGTATACGTCAGCGATGGACTCAGGGATAGATTTACTTTATCGGGAGCAGGTTACAGTCTGATTCAGGAATGATATATGTTTCAAGACGAATATAGATTATATGGATGATAATGGAAAATGACAGATATGGAAATGAAGGATAAAGATACAATAAAAAAACGCGACATCGTGCTTGCAGCGGTGCTGCTCATTTTAGGCATAACAGGTGTGCTCATAGTGAAATACGGACTTAAGTCTGGAAACACTGCGGATGTATACATAGACGACAAGCTGGTGCAGACGATAGATATGAGTGTAGATGATGAGTATACATTTCAGACAGATAAGGGCAGTAACACGGTTGAGGTCAGGAATGGTGCGGTCAGCATGAAGTCGGCGGATTGCCCGGATAAAGTATGTGTACGGATGGGAACAAAGAACAGGAACGGTGAGACGATCACATGTCTGCCGCATAAGCTGGTGATAGAGGTCCACGGCGGGCAGGAACAGGAAGTGGATATAAAGTGAGTAAAAGCAGATGGAGTGCAAATAAAATAGCATATATGGGTATGTTCATTGCGATCGCGATGGTATTTTCATACATTGAGTCGCTGATCCCGCTGAATATAGCAGTCCCAGGGGTGAAACTCGGCCTTGCAAATCTTGTGACGATAGTTGTCATGGTAAAGATGGATACCAGATCTGCGTGGATGGTATCCTTGGTGAGGGTGCTGCTGTCAGCGCTGCTATTTGGCAATATGTCGGTGATGATATACAGTCTTGCGGGTGCGGTGCTTAGCCTTATCGTTATGACAGTATGTATGAGATTTAGGATCTTCGGCATTACCGGAACGAGCATACTCGGAGCAGTGAGCCACAATGCAGGACAAGTGATCATGGCAGCATCGCTCATGAAGAGTGGAAACATCCTGATATACATACCGGTTCTTTGTATATCGGGAACTATAGCGGGGGTGTGTATAGGGCTTGCGGGAGCCGTTTTGGTGAAAAACCTTCCAGATATTTAAATGATAATATATGTCTGTTTAGGTTGTTTTTGAGACCTTAAAGCGTTATTATAGATAAAGATTTTTTAAAAAATAAACAAGGAAAAGAGGTAGAACATGGGTTTGTTAACATTCCTGGGCGGAATTCATCCATATGAAGGCAAAGAATTGTCAATGGAAAAGCCTGTCAGAGAATACCTTCCGAAGGGCGATTGCGTGTATCCGCTGAGTCAGCACATTGGAGCACCAGCAACCCCTATAGTAAAGAAGGGGGACAGGGTCCTGGTTGGCCAGAAGATCGCTGAGGCCAGCGGATTCGTGTCTGCAAATATACATTCATCCATATCGGGCACAGTCAAGGCTATTGAACCGAGATATGTACCTGGAGGATCAAAGGTAGAATCTATAGTAGTGGAAAATGATGGTCAGTTTGAGGAGATAGACTTCGCTGCGAACGTCAAGGATCTCTCCAGTCTGTACAGAGAGGATGTAAAGGAGATCATAAAGGAGGCTGGTATAGTAGGAATGGGCGGTGCCGGATTCCCTGCAAATGTCAAGTTGTCCCCTAAGAACGAGGATGCGATTGATTACATAATAGTCAATGGTGCAGAGTGTGAGCCATACCTCACATCAGACTACAGAAGAATGCTGGAGGAGCCAGATAAGCTCATTCTTGGACTGGAGATATGTATAAATCTGTTTGACCATGCAAAGGGAATCATAGCAATAGAGGATAACAAGCCGGAGGCTATCGCAATCCTGTCGGACAAGGTCAAGGACAATGACAAGATAGAAGTTCATGTGATGAAGACCAAGTATCCCCAGGGTGCCGAGCGTCAGCTCATATATGCCAACACGGGAAGATATGTCAACTCTAAGATGCTTCCTGCAGATGCCGGATGTATAGTGCACAACGTAGACACGATAGTGTCCATATATGAGGCAGTCGTAGAGGGAAGACCTCTCTATTCAAGAATAGTGACAATAACAGGTGATGCCATAGAGAATCCGTGTAACCTTATGGTCAGGACCGGAACGAACTGTCAGGAACTCATAGAGGCTGCGGGTGGCTTCAAGGACGGTGTGGTTCCAGAGAAGGTCATTTCGGGCGGACCTATGATGGGAAAAGCCCTTTTCTCTCTAGATGTGCCGGCAACCAAGGGTGTGTCAGCACTGCTCTGCATGACGCATGATGAGGTGGCAGAGCTTGAACCTAGCAATTGTATAAGGTGCGGACGCTGCGTTGATGTGTGTCCGGGACGAGTTGTGCCTTCACTGCTTGCTTCACTTGCTGAGCACGGAGATACCGATGGTTTCCTCGCTCACAACGGAATGGAGTGCTGTGAATGCGGATGTTGTTCATATGTATGTCCAGCCAAGAGACATCTGACACAGACCATTGCCGGAACAAGAAAATCTATAATAGCAAATAAAAAAAAGTAGGAGGTGCCAACAATGGATAATACATTTAAGATTTCGTCATCTCCACACGTAAGAGATAAGCGAAGTACACAGAGCATTATGCGGGATGTGATCATTGCATTGCTCCCTGCAACCATATTTGGAATCATCAACTTTGAGATCAATGCCATGATACTCATACTCACATGCGTGGTTTCATGCGTGCTGTTCGAGTGGCTGTATCAGAAGATGATGAACAGAAAGGTGACAATATACGATCTCAGCGCTGTTGTGACAGGACTTTTGCTGGCACTGAACCTCTCACCGGATGTACCAATCTGGATGGCTATACTTGGAAGTGCATTTGCAATCATTATAGTAAAGCAGCTCTTTGGCGGACTGGGATTCAACTTCATGAACCCGGCACTGGGTGCTAGATGCTTCCTGCTCATATCATTTGCAGGAAGAATGACATCTTTCTCGTATGACGGAGTTACAACAGCCACACCTCTTGCGGTTCTCAAGAACACAGGAGATCTTGCAAATGTAAACGTACTTCACATGTTCCTTGGAAACATACCCGGAACAATAGGTGAGACATCAGTTGTATGTATTCTTGTAGGTGCGGCATATCTTCTGATAAGAAGAGTCATAAAGCCAGTTATACCACTTACATATATAGGAACATTTGCAGTTCTCATTATGATATATGCGCTTGCATCGGGAAGAGGATTTGATCTGACATTCCTTGCGGCACATTTGTGTGGTGGCGGTTTGATGTTAGGTGCATTCTTCATGGCAACTGACTATGTCACATCACCGATAACACCGGCAGGTAAGGTAGTGTTTGGTGTTATACTCGGTATACTCACATTCTGTTTTAGAATATATGGCGGTTCTGCCGAGGGTGTATCGTACGCAATCATATTTTCAAACCTTCTTGTTCCGCTAATCGAGAGATGGACGCAGCCAAAGAGTTTCGGTGAGGGCGCAGAGCTTGCAGCCCAGGGAGACACATCTGGAACAAAGTCAAAGATGGATACAAGGTCTATAATCATAGCGACTATAGCGATCATGATTATCACGGTTATAGCCGGATTTGCACTGGCATATGTATATAAGGTCACTAAGGATCCTATAGCTGTGACAGAGCAGAAGGCGAAGGAGGAGGCATACAAGGCAGTATTTGGTGATGCGGATTCATTTGACAGCTATTCAGACTTTGATGCCGATGCGGCTGCAAAGGTTCTAAAGGATGCCGGATACAATGCAGATATTGACGAAGTTGTGGAGGCGAAGAACAGTGACGGATCAGTACTTGGATATGTAGTGACAGTGACATCTCATGAGGCATACAGCGGTGATCTCCAACTTGCAATGGGTGTCAGGACCGATGGAACCACAAATGGAATATCGTTCCTTTCACTTTCAGAGACAGCAGGTCTTGGAATGGAGGCTGACACGGACAGCTTCAAGTCACAGTTTGCAGGAAAGAAAGTTGACAAATTCAAGTACACCAAGTCCGGTGCCACTGTGGATGAGGAGATAGATGCCCTGTCCGGTGCAACGATCACGACTAACGCTGTCACAAATGCTGTGGATGCAGGCCTTGAGTATGTGAAGTCAATTAATGGCGGAGCTGCGGATCCGTCAAATGCATTGGATGAAACGGATGCATCGAATGGAGGTGACAAGTAATGGGAAAATGTACAGAGCGTTTATATAACGGTATTGTGAAAGAGAACCCGACCTTTGTACAGATGCTTGGAATGTGTCCAACACTTGCGGTCACATCATCTGCCATCAACGGTGCGGGCATGGGACTTACGACCACATGTATTCTAGTGCTCAGCAACTTCATGATCTCTGCACTCAGAAAGGTTATACCGGATAAGGTCAGAATACCTTCATTTATAGTTATCATAGCTTCATTTGTTACTATCATACAGTTCCTGCTGCAGGCGTACCTGCCATCACTCAACAGTAGCCTTGGACTGTATATACCACTTATAGTTGTAAACTGTATCATCCTTGGACGTGCCGAGGCATATGCTTCCAAGAACAAGGTTCTTCCATCTATATTTGATGGACTTGGAATGGGACTTGGATTTACAGTTGGACTTACGCTCATAGGAATGTTCAGAGAGCTTGTCGGAAAGGGCTGTGTGTTCGGATTCCAGATACTTGGTGACGGCAATAGGCTTCAGAGCTCATCAGGAATAGTAAAGGGGATCGGCAATGTGCTCAGCCTTTACACACCGATAACGATATTTGTACTTGCACCGGGAGCGTTCTTCGTGCTTGCGTTTATCATTGCATTTATCAATAGAAGAAATGCAAAGAAGGCAGCCGAGGCTCTGGCAAATGGACAGGAGATACCGGAAGCATGCAGACCTGATTCATGTGCTGGATGTATCAATGCGGCATGTTGCGGAAAGCTGACATCAGAGGTTTCTTTAAATGTAGCCGAGGCACCTTCAAAGGCAGCAGCCTCAGGGGATACAAAGCAGGTTAAGCAGGATGAAAAGACATCTGTAGCAGATAATAAGACGGAGGATGCTCATAGGGAAGAGCCGAGACTCAGCCCATATGCGCCGACTAGAGAGTCAGTTCTGGCGGATATAAAGCTTGTCCCTAACGCTACAGGAAAGATGCTTAAGGAACATGCCGAGGCAGATAAAAAGGAAGATAAGCCGGAGAAAGTGCAGGATGTAGAAAAGGCTTCCCAGTCGGTCCAGGAGCAGGAGGCTCAGCCGGAAAGACAGCCAGAGGAGCCACAGGCACAGCCGGGAGATTTGCATCAGTCTCAACCGGAGTCCGATAAGCCAGATGAATCAAATCAGGATGTCGAGGACGATAAGATGTCTGATGATTCACAGAACAATGATTCAGATATAAAGCTTAAGGAGACAATGGCTCATATAAAGAAGAAAAAAGGAAAGGGAGGTAGGAGATAATGAATATTTTATTGTTAGCTATCGGAGCAGCACTTGTAAATAATGTTATTCTCAGCCAGTTCCTTGGATTGTGTCCTTTCCTTGGAGTGTCAAAGAGTGTCAACACTGCGACAGGAATGGGAGCGGCGGTTATATTTGTAATGACTATAGCATCATTTGTCACCAGCGTTGTGTATTACGGAATACTGAGAAGATTCGGTCTTGAGTATCTCAACACCATAGTGTTTATCCTTGTGATCGCAGCACTTGTGCAGTTTGTTGAGATGTTCCTCAAGAAGAAGGTAAAGTCGCTGTATGAATCACTCGGAGTGTACCTTCCACTTATCACAACAAACTGTGCGGTTCTTGGTATCGCTCTTTCAAATGTACAGAGTGGTTACGGCATACTGGAGAGCACCATCAACGGATGCGGATCTGCGGTTGGCTTCACCGTCGCAATAGTGATACTTGCAGGAATAAGAGAGAGACTTGAGCATAGCCCTATACCTGAGTCGTTTAAGGGAACACCTATAGTTCTCATCACATCAGGCCTCATGGCGATCGCGTTCTTTGGTTTCTCAGGATTGATATAAGGAGGGTGCGGTATGACAGGAATATTGATAGCTGTGGCAGTTGTCGCAGGCGTAGGTATTGTGATAGGTATCCTTCTGGGTGTCGCAGGAGAAAAATTTAAGGTAGAAGTAGATGAGAAAGAAATAGCAGTAAGGGAGCTCCTCCCGGGAAATAACTGCGGAGGATGTGGATATCCTGGATGTGACGGACTGGCAGCAGCCATTGCAAAAGGTGAGATGCCCCCATCGGCATGTCCCGTCGGAGGAGAAGCTGTAGCGGCAAAGATCAGTGAGGTCATGGGCGTGGAAAACGCTGAAAATACAAAGTATGTGGCATTTGTCAAGTGCGCAGGGGACTGTGAGAAGGCAAAAGATGTGTACGAATATGTGGGACCTAGAGACTGCAAGCTGGCTCAGAATAATCCGAACAGTGGACCGAAGGCGTGTACATACGGATGTACAGGATATGGATCTTGTAAAGCGGTATGTGAGTTCGGGGCTATTGACATTATAGACGGAATTGCTGTAATTAATAAGGAGAAGTGTAAGGCGTGCGGTAAATGCGTTACAGAGTGTCCAAGACATCTGATAGAGCTTGTTCCATACGATGCGGAGAGACTTGTCAGATGTAACTCCCACGACAAGGGACTTCAGGTCAAGGCGGCCTGCAGCGCAGGTTGTATCGGATGTACCTTGTGTGCAAGAAACTGTGAGGCTGGAGCCATCACCATGGATAGAAATCTTGCCCACATCGATCCAGAGAAATGTACAAATTGTGGCGTATGCAAAGACAAGTGCCCAGTTAAAATCATATCGTAAGAAGGACCCGCCGCAAGGTGGGAGATTTCTTACGATGAAGCAGACGCCGCGCGAAGCGCCTCTAATGCGTCTGCACATTAATCGTAAGAAGGACCCGCCGCAAGGTGGGAGATTTCTTACGATGAAGCAGACGCCGCGCGAAGCGCCTCTAATGCGTCTGCACTATAATATCGTAAGGAGAATATAATATATGAGATGCCCATTTTGCTCAGCAGATGATACCAAGGTCATTGATTCCAGACCAGCGGAGGATGGAAGTGCCATCAGAAGAAGAAGACAGTGTGATGCGTGTGGCAAGAGATTTACCACATATGAGAAGGTTGAGACCATACCACTCATAGTCATCAAGAAGGATAAGAACAGAGAGACATATGACCGTTCAAAGATAGAGTCAGGAGTCATAAAGTCATGTCACAAGAGACCGGTGTCGGCGGAGGCTGTCACAAAGTGTATAGATGATATAGAGAACACCATCTTTAATATGGAAGTCAGGGAGATAGAGAGCACGACCATAGGTGAGATAGTCATGGACAAGATAAAGGACCTCGATCAGGTAGCATATGTAAGATTTGCATCGGTGTACAGAGAATTCAAGGATGTGAATACATTTATGGATGAGCTCGGCAAACTGCTCACAAACAATTCGGAGAAGCGATGACAGAAACATACAACACTATAATCAGCGAGGGACAGGACGAGATAGTCGAGAAGAAGTCGAGATTTATCGGATATGCAGTACCTGTCTCCACAGAAGAAGAGGCATATGCTTTTGTTGAAAGGATAAAGAAGCAGCACTATGATGCGAGACACAACTGCTTTGCATTTGCCATAGGAAGCGAGAATACGCTTCTCAGGTTTTCGGACGACGGTGAACCACAGGGGACGGCGGGAAAGCCTATACTTGAGGTGATAACCGGAAATCAGGTGGTGAATATATGCATAGTCGTGACAAGATATTTCGGAGGCACGCTGCTCGGAACAGGTGGCTTGGTGAGGGCGTACACAGAAGCGGCGAAGCTAGCACTGGCAGATGCCGGTATTCATACGATGCAGCTCATGAAGCTGGTGAGTATCACTACGAATTATAATGATTCTGGGAAAGTACAATATCTTCTGAGCAACAGCCAGGCAGTTATAGACGGAACAGATTACACTATGGATGTGTGTTTCAAGATCGCGATTCCGGCTGACGAGTATGGCCGTTTAGAAAAGCAGATAACTGAGTCTACATCTGCGAGAGCTGTGCTAGAAGTAACGGGAGAAGAGTACAGATGATGACAAACGGCATGGCAATTGTGAATACCTTATATCGCCTGAGTATCATACCGGTCAGCATGGAAGATGCGAGACTAATGACAGATACTACAGCTATGTGCACCGTTATGTACAAAATGCTGGCATAACTCATATATATGATCAAAGATATAAAACTCATGATAGCAGCGGGAATTATTCCAGCTGCTATATTTTTTGTGCAAAAGGATAGTTTTCTATATCCGGGCAGGCTCGAATATACACCGTTGTCTAAATCTTTAAGATAGTTCTGGGTACCCAGCAGTGCGCAGATAAATATAGTCATGTAGATCAGCAGTTCGGCAGGAAAGTTGTTTGGAACGATCTTGTCAGGGGATGTATATTTGCCTGAAAGACCTCCGCTTATGGAGAAAATGTCATCGTTTTCTATATATCCGTTGAAGCGCTCCCTGATAAATTTGTCTGCACGGTCTTCTATATCAATGCTGGTTGTATCGAATATATATCGATTTCCCAGCATGTTTATGGACATATCAGCGGCATATGCGTAGAGAAGTGCCGCGTAGACTGATTCACATGTAACGTTTTCAAATGAACTTCCAGCAGAGGTGTAGACATCTACTTTGACATTTGTGTCCATATGGATCATAGCCTGGCTGAAATCTACGGGAAAACTGTATCCTGCGTCAAGCTTACCGGATGCCACATCATCTTTCATATCAGGCAGAGACTCATATGGCTGAAATGTAAATCCGGTTGCGGTGTTGTACAGATAGCCGGTGAAAGAGTCAGTATATTCGTCCGGCGTCTCGATAAATATACCTGAGACGATCTCGGTGGACTGCTTTTTTTCAGGCAATGCGTGGACAAGTATAAGAGCCATAGGTATCAGCATCAAAACAGCTATCATGGCTGGTCTGCAAAGCATTCTCTTTATCAGTATGTTGATCTGCACAAGGTTTTTCATATACCCTCCTTATGAAAAGTATTGACACATAAAATGGACAAGTCTGTTAAATGGAGATAGCTGGCAAAACTCTTTAGCAAAGTTTGGAAGCATGGCCTCCGGCACAAAAAATCCGCTGAGGTATGCAAGTATCATGGCTGTCACGGTGAGAAAAAGAACGCATCCGTTTGTTCCGGCAGGTACAAAACATGCGATGATTATTAACAGTGTGACAAGGACTGATACGGCAAGTCCGAACAACGATCCGGTAGCAGTCATGTGGATCTGAAGCTGATCTGTGAAAATAGATACGGCAGACAAGGCGGTGTATACAGTCATATAAAGCAGATACTCCCAGGTAAATACGGATAAAAAGCTGCTGAAAGTCCTGCTGGCAGCTCCTATACCGTATGAACGCAGTCGGGTTTTGTATGAATTCGGTATATCAATTATGAACGGGATAAATACGGAACCACTCAGCATCATCATGAGAACAACAGCGGCACATGTGTAGAAGGTGGTTGTGCTGACTGCCCGTACTGCATTTATCTCATTTACAGCAAATGTAGAAGCCCTGTTTAATACCTGGCTTAGGAACATAGCGTTGATATCATTGCTGAGCTGCTCCTGCATCTTTGCTGGAAGCTCCATATCTCTGCCTATTGCCTGGACAGAATATATTGCAGCCTGTGATATTCCGAGCATTGATGATGTGGAACGGAAAAGATCATTCAACACAAATGTGTTGATAGAGTGCATGTCGGAGTAGTATACCTCCACGGGCGTGTTTGTGCCATCCATGATGTCGCTTATTATATTGTCGGGAACATATATCACTGCAAACAACTTTTTATCTTCAAGCATCGATAAAGCTGTGCCTTTGTCGGATATTTCAGTGAACACGCATGATGTGCGGTAACTGTCCATGTCCTCTATGGTTGAGTAAGCCATGCGCGCCATTTTTGAGTCGGCGCTCATAACAATGCCGATGTTAAGTGGAGCCTGATCATCATCGGAATAGAGTATATCATCAGCCTTTATGGCAAGACCAAGAAGCACAGACATGATGACAAATGCAGCAATTATCATGTATATTCCGTAACCGGTTATTCTCTTGAAATCAGTTTTTATGAGTCTGAAAAACATAGTACTCCTTTGATAAAGCTGACGATGGATCAGTACAAAAGTTTCAAATAAGTATCAGAGGCAAATCCGTCAGGATCTGTTTTCTTGTCCAGGGCAAGGCGGATGTGACCTCCTTTTAAAGTGTATATCTGGTCACAGATATCCAGAGCCGATGTCTCGTGTGTTGCGATGATAACACTTCCTCCGCATGCAGTGTATGACTGCAGATATCTCAGAATACCGTTTTTGCAGAGAAGGTCAAGGGATGCCAGTGGTTCATCGAGAAGCAGAAGATCAGGATCTGACATCATAGTGATGGCTAGACTCAGACGCTTCTTCATTCCGCCGGATAACTTGGACACCCGCTTGTCAAGAAATGTATCAACACCGAGACTGCGGCATATGCTCATGTTGTGTTCATTCAGTACGGATCGCTTGCTTCCCGGATTCCACAATCTGATATTGTCAAGGGCACTAAGCTCGGGAAGAAGTGGATTGTCCTGTGGTAGAAGGGCTGTGGAGGCAGGAGTGTCAAATCCAAAGCTCCCGGAGTCCGGTTTTATGCTGCCGGCGAGAATTCCGAGCAAGGTTGATTTGCCAGAACCATTGATTCCAAGAAGAGCAATGCACTGTCCTGGTTCCACAGTCAGAGATATATCGGTAAGGACCTTGTTTTTTCCGTAGCTTTTATTTATCGAGGAAACATAAAACATTTTAGTATTCCTCCTCAATGACGTGAAAATCAAGATAATCGAAATCTATATCCTCAACGAAATTGTCGGCTGTGAATCTTGTTCTGGCATTCTGTATGAACTCATCCTTGTTCTTTTTCAGCCAGATAGGCTTAGCCAGATCAAACTCATAACACATATCCTCAAGGGCTTTGTATACCTTGTGGGTGCGCGTCATTTCGTAATCATTTATGCATATGACAGTATCCTTTAAGAGACGGTTGTCCTTTATGAGCTTTCCCCATACTCTAAACATATGTTGTCCTCCTGTAATTTTTATTACTTGATTAGTATATATCATTTGTGCACAGAATTAAAACATTAAAGACACAAATATGACACATTTAATGCGTATAGTATCAACTGTAAGAAAGAGATAGGGAAATAAATCCCACGAAGATAAAAATTATAGAAAGCATTAGTCAAGAATCAAATATGTGAAAGGATGATAGATATGGAACAGGACAACAGAAATCAGATAAACGGCGAAAATATTTCAAATGCTTCAGCCGGTGGCACACAGCCGGAACAGAATACTCAGAGCAGTCAGAACATGCATCCAGAGCAAACTGGTCAGGGAACGCAGCAGGATAGCCTGTATCATTACAGTTATATGAACAATAAGGGTGATGCAAGATTTGACAGACCTGCAGGAGAGACTTCACAGCAGAGAATGGGTGCCCAGACACAGAATATGCGTGAAACAGCAAATGTACAGGGTGGTACACAGAATACAGCGTATTCGGGATTTCAGAGAAATGTAAATGGCATGGAGGCTTGGTATGACAGCCAGAGAATGAATGCCGGATATCAGAATCCAGAAAATAATGTGGGTGGATATGGACAGGGAAGTCAGTCGGTGCCTCACAAGACTGAGACTTCACACAAGCATGAGAAACAGCCTAAGCCAAAGAAGAACAGCGGAAAGAAGAGCGGGGTTGGCAAGAAGGTAGCCGGAGTCGTAGCGGCAGCAGTTGTTTTCGGACTGGTTGCCGGAGTTGTATTCCAGGGTGTCAGATATGGCTCAGATAAGATGCTGAACAAGAACAGCGCGACTACTGAAGCGAGCGCAGATGCAACTACCGAGAACAATGCACCGCAGCTCAAGCAGGCGTCATCAGATGCCACAAACACAGTTTATGATGTGGCAACAGTTGCCCAGAAGGTCATGCCGTCTATAGTATCTATCACAGGTACATATGTGACAACATATGACTATTGGTTCAACTCATATCAGCAGGAGTCAACAGGAGCTGGTTCAGGAATCATTATAGGAAAGGATGACCAGTATCTGTATCTTGCAACAAACTATCACGTAGTACAGAATGCCAAGTCATTGTCTGTAACATTTGTCAATGACAAGAGTGCAGATGCAACGGTAAAGGGATACGTAGAGAACAATGATATAGCAGTTGTAACAGTTAAGCTTGCAGATATATCTGATGACACTTTGAATGAGATAAAGGAGATTCAGGTAGGTTCATCGGATGACCTCTCAGTAGGTGATCCTTGCGTGGCTATAGGAAATGCACTTGGATATGGACAGTCAGTGACAGTTGGATATATAAGCGCACTCAACAGAGAGATCAGCGCATCGGATGAGACAGTAAAGGTTCTTCAGACAGATGCGGCCATCAACCCTGGTAACAGTGGCGGTGCTCTTGTAAATATGCAGGGAGAACTTATCGGTATAAATACAGCAAAGTATTCAGATACAAGCGTTGAAGGCATGGGATATGCACTTCCTATCTCAGACATACAGGACATCATCAATGACCTTATAGCAGGCAAGAAGGTGGCAAGTGACGGAACAGCATCAGGCCAGGCTTACCTTGGAATTTCAGCACAGACAATAACAAGCCAGTATTCACAGCTGCTAAATATGCCAGAGGGCGTTTACATCTCATCAGTAGAGCAGGGATCAGCAGCAGAGGAGTGCGGACTTCAGTCAGGTGATATCATTTGCAGCCTTGACGGTGAGGACATAGCAGATATGGATACATTCCATGACAGGATAGTTGCTTGTAAGCCGGGCGATAAGGTAACCATCGTATACTACAGAAATAACAATGGTAACTATGAAAAGCAGACAACCACAGCGACACTGCAGGAGAAACAGTAAGATAAAATTCAGTGGTGATTTAGCACGGTGCTAACAGAACTGAAAGCCTATAGATTGAGATAACGGCATCTGTAAGTGAAATTACAGGTGCCGTTTTAGTTATGTGGCAGCGCGGCGAAGTATGCGCTTGCAAATTTAGTTAAAATGGTGCATTATATGACAGGATAACTGCGCCCACATAAAAAGATACTGGTGGGCATTAAATACCACCCGAATGTGGGTGGAATGCGACATTAAAAGAAAGGTTTACATAAAATGTACAAGATACTTTGTAAAGACGGAAGAGCAAAGAGAGCTGAATTTCAGACCGTACACGGAACAGTGCAGACACCTCTGTTTATGAACGTGGGTACAGCTGCGGCCATAAAGGGTGCGGTGGCAACCACCGACCTAAAGGATATTGGCTGCCAGATAGAGCTTTCAAATACATATCATCTTCATGTGAGACCTGGAGACAAGATAGTAAAGCAGATGGGAGGTCTGCACAAGTTTATGTACTGGGACAGGCCGATACTTACCGATTCAGGCGGATTTCAGGTCTTCTCACTGGCTGGACTCAGGAAGATAAAGGAAGAAGGAGTTACATTTAACTCACATGTCGATGGACGAAAGATATTTATGGGACCGGAGGAGAGTATGCAGATACAGTCCAATCTGGCATCTACTATAGCGATGGCATTTGATGAGTGTGCCCCTGCACTAGCGGACAGACAGTATGTGGAGAATTCGGTTGCGAGAACTGCCAGATGGCTTGTAAGATGCAAGAATGAGATGGAGAGACTTAACAGCCTTCCAGATACCATAAACAAGAATCAGCTCTTATTTGGAATCAATCAGGGGGCGATATATGATGATATCAGAATTGATCATGCAAAGAGGATAAGCGAGCTTGACCTTCCGGGATATGCGATTGGCGGGCTTGCCGTTGGAGAGTCTGCGGAGCAGATGTATCATATACTCGATGTCACTGTGCCACATCTTCCGGAGGACAGACCGACATACCTCATGGGCGTTGGAACTCCTGCAAATATTCTTGAGGCAGTGGACAGAGGAGTGGATTTCTTTGATTGTGTATATCCATCAAGAAATGGCCGACATGCCCACGTATACACTAAGCATGGAAAACTTAATCTCAAGAATGCAAGATTTGAGACAGATGACAGACCGATAGAGGAAGGATGTGGCTGTCCGGCATGCCAGCATTACAGCAGAGCGTATATAAGACATCTCTTAAAAGCAAATGAAATGTTGGGGATGAGATTTTGTGTCTTGCATAATTTGTATTTTTATAATAATATGATGAAAGAAATCAGAGAGGCTATTGAAGAAGGAAGATATCAGTCATATAAGAAATCGATGCTTGAAAGCCTTGCTGGTGGAGAACAGTAGGTAGAATATATGTTAGGATATATAGTGATTATGTGTTAAGCATATATCTGACTGTAAATAATTAAGAAGGAGACTAGAGAATGAACTCACTTTCAACTATTTTGTCAAATGCATCTTCAGGTGCATCAGGTGCCAGTGGCGGTGCTAATATTATGATCATAATTGTTTATGTTGTTGTATTTGGTGCTATCATTTATTTTTTTATGATAAGACCACAGAAGAAGCAGCAGGCAAAGACACAGGATATGCAGAAACGTATTGAACCGGGTGATAATATCATGACAACAAGCGGATTTTATGGAACAGTACTTGACGTTGTTGATGATACAACTATCATAGTTGAGTTTGGAAACAATAAGAACTGCCGTATTCCAATGCACAAGAGTGCAGTTGCTGAACTTGAGAAGCAGGGCAGTGCAGTTGAGTCAGAGGATGACAAGAGCAAGAAATAATTTTTGTTTTTAATATCTGATGATATTATCGATGATTCGATCAATGATTCAATCATGGATAGCATAAAACATAAAAAGGTAAGAGGATCTGGTCAATGTTTGATCAGGTCCTCTTACCTTTTTATGTTTTAGTGCAGAGCTACTTTTGACAGTAGTTCTTAATGTCGTGGAATACCGCTTCTGTGATCCTGAGTCCGCCCCTGCCGCTGCCGACAGATATGTCAGGCTTTGCTGCGCCGTGAAAGTCGGAACCACCGGATATTAGGAGTCCGTGGGCTCTGGCGATTTCCCTGAGTTTGCCGGATTCATAGGAGTTGTTGGAGGAGTGATAGACTTCAAGACCTGCAAGACCGCAGGTTTTAAGTTCTTCGAGCATTTCTTCTATCTGCTTGTATCCGAATCCGTACAGGAGCGGATGCGCGACAAATGCAGCTTTTCCGTATGTGTTTATAAGTTCTATGGCCTCATCGGCTGGAATATCCGGGGTAGGTATGTAGTACTTAGATTTTTTGCCGAGATATTTTTTAAACGCTTGATTCATGTCACGGCATATGCCGTCTGCTATCAGAATCCTTGCAAAATGTGCTCTGGTTACGACAGTGTCAAGGTTGCCATGCTGAAGTCTCTCCATTGTCATGTCTATGCCATCTGCGCGGAAACGGGCACACATTGCCTCATTTCTGTCATAGCGTGCCTGCTTGATAGCTGCCAGGCGGGATATGAGCTCCGGATCGGTGTAGTCCATGTAAAAACCCAGTATATGGATCTCTACGCCGTGGTAAATTGCGGACATCTCTATTCCTGGAACAACTGTTATATGACGATCGCCACTGGATGAAAATGCAGATCCATTTTCCTTGGTGTTGGGGACTACCTCAGATGGCAGTGAGGCGTTGTGGTGCTTAGCATATGAGATGGCTTCGGAAACTCCGTCAATGGTATCGTGATCGGTGATAGCTATTGCTGCAAGCCCCTTATCTATTGCAAGCTGGCAGACCTCTGACGGTGAGCAGGAGCCATCTGATGCTGTAGTGTGAAGATGCATATCTATAAATCTCATGGTTGACCTCCCTGATATTGCTGTGAGCGTAATGGCTACAGACAAATTGTCATTTATAATACAAGTCCATATCACAGCGCATCACGTATTTTATTACAGGGTTATTTTATAATATTGGGGATGTGATGTTCAAGGTCATATAGAAGATTTGAAAAGTATTTGAAAAGTTATCAAAAAAATTATCAATAAGAATGTGTGTACTTGATAAAGTACATGTAAATGCGACAAATTTTTTCAATAAGCTATGGACTTCAAGGGTGTTTTGTGAGAAAATACCACTGATGGTTTGAATTAGAGAATTCGAAACCGCTTTTAAGAATTCATATTTTGAAAGGAGTTTCACAATGATTTACACTAAGGAAGTTGAAAACATGTGCCCTGTAGCAAAGGGTGCAAAGCATGAGCCAGCTCCTATTCCAGAAGAAGGAAAGTGGGTTTACTCAAAGGAAATCAAAGATATCTCTGGTTTTACACATGGTGTAGGCTGGTGTGCACCACAGCAGGGTGCCTGCAAGCTTTCACTTAACGTAAAAGAGGGTGTTATCGAGGAGGCTCTTGTTGAGACTATTGGATGTTCAGGTATGACACATTCAGCAGCTATGGCAGCTGAGATCCTTCAGGGTAAGACAATCCTTGAGGCTCTCAACACTGACCTTGTGTGCGATGCTATCAATACAGCAATGAGAGAGTTATTCCTTCAGATCGTATACGGACGTACACAGAGTGCATTCTCAGATGATGGACTTGCAGTTGGTGCCGGACTTGAGGATCTTGGAAAGGGTCTTCGTTCACAGGTTGGTACAATGTACGCAACAAAGGCTAAGGGTGTTCGTTACCTTGAGATGGCAGAGGGTTATGTAACAGGAATCGCACTTGATGCAGATGACGAAGTTATCGGATACCAGTTCGTTTCTCTTGGAAAGATGACTGACTTTATCAAGAAGGGTGATGACCCTAACACAGCTTGGGAGAAGGCTTCAGGTTCATATGGACGTGTTAAGCCAGAGCAGGGCGCTGTTAAGATCATCGATCCACGTAAAGAGTAGTCGGAAAAAGAGGAAAGGAGAACGAGACAATGGCATTATTTGAATCATATGAAAGAAGAATAGACCAGATAAACGCTGTACTTAACAGCTATGGAATCAGCTCAATCGAAGAAGCTGAGAAGATCACAAAGGACGCTGGACTTGACGTTTACAATCAGGTAAAGGGTATTCAGCCAATTTGTTTTGAGAATGCTTGCTGGGCATACACAGTAGGTGCAGCAATCGCTATCAAGAAGGGATGCAGAAAGGCAGCAGACGCAGCAGCAGCTATCGGCGAGGGTCTTCAGGCATTCTGTATACCAGGTTCTGTTGCAGATCATCGTAAGGTTGGTCTTGGACATGGTAACCTTGGTAAGATGTTACTTGAGGAGGAGACAGAGTGCTTCTGTTTCTTAGCAGGTCATGAGTCATTTGCAGCAGCTGAGGGTGCTATCGGTATCGCTGAGAAGGCTAACAAGGTTCGTAAAAAACCTCTTAGAGTTATCCTTAACGGTCTTGGTAAGGACGCAGCTCAGATCATCTCAAGAATCAATGGATTTACATATGTTGAGACAAAGTATGACTACAAGAAGGCTGAGCTCAATGTAGTATACGAGAAGGCATATTCAGATGGTATCCGTGCAACAGTTAAGTGCTACGGCGCTGATGATGTTCAGGAAGGTGTTGCTATCATGCACAAGGAGAATGTTGGTGTATCTATCACAGGTAACTCAACAAACCCTACACGTTTCCAGCATCCAGTTGCAGGTACCTACAAGAAGGAGCGTATCGAGGCGGGTAAGAAGTACTTCTCCGTAGCATCAGGCGGTGGTACAGGACGTACACTTCACCCAGATAACATGGCAGCAGGTCCTGCTTCATACGGTATGACAGATACTCTTGGACGTATGCACAGTGATGCACAGTTCGCTGGTTCATCATCAGTTCCTGCACACGTAGAGATGATGGGACTTATCGGAATGGGTAACAACCCTATGGTTGGTGCTACAGTTGCTGTAGCTGTTTCTGTTGAGGAAGCTGCTAACGCTGGTAAGTTCTAAGTAAAATAAAGGCTTTGGAAAATTGTGAGATAATTCAGAATTTCCCAAAAACTTGTCCACATTCAGTATAAAATGTGTTTTTGTCCACATTTTGTCCACGTAAAAAAATTTGTCCACGTAATCTTGCGTGGACACGTGGACAAAAAATGTGGATTTTTTTTATTTAATGTAGCTCATTTATTATATCCTCTACCTGAACATTCATGGCAGTTGTAGGGTGAACATATCTTTCAGTTATTTCAACATCAGTATGTCCGAGACTGTATTGTATCATAGGCATTTGTACACCTTTTTCAAGAAGTATTGTTGCATGTGTGTGTCTGAGTGAATGAAAATCCCAATCTTCAGATATAGCTATTCCATTCTTAGTAGCCTTGCCGTGGATCACATGGCTAACATATTTCATTATGTCTAGCTTTATATATTCCCCATTTTCCATTTAAGTGAGATATAACAGACTGAACTTCGTCAATAGAATATGTGCCATTATCTACATATCTTTGTCCATCTCTTTTAGCACTTTCGTATTGTTCTTTATCATTTTTATATATACTATATTTTGTATCGAAGTCATCCTTGAAATCGTCATAATGATTTTTTATTTTACTAACAGTTGAGGTGGCTGAATTCTGTTTCTTTTTTTCTTCAAGATATATACTTCGTTCAAGCTCGTCATTTTGCTTTCTTAAATTTTCTAATTCTTCAGCATCTGTAAATAAAAGAGTTCCCTTAGATTGTAAATCATTGGTTTTATCTTGAGTAGTTTGTAATTCACTATTCATCGAATCAATACTAGATACAGATTCTTCATAACTGGAACGAGATTCATCTATTGCTTCATTTGCTCGTTCTACTCTGTGAATATAATTGCTTATCGCTTCACTTGCTAAATCAATTCCTTTAGAAATTAATCCTATTACAAACATATTAACAGCTAAAGATAATGCTTTTATTCCAAAAGTTGCAGTTTTATAGGCAGTAGCAGTTGACCTTAATTGATTTTGAACAGAACGTTGTTTTGTTATAAAAGCATCAGTAGTTCCCGTTGCTCCACCTGTTGATACTACATATTCTTTAGCTGATGCACTAGCATTGATCATAATTTTCTCAAAATCAGCAGTTGTTATATCTCCTTTTTGCACTCCAATTCATAATTTCTTAGGGCAATGATGTCAGCATTAGGTTGAGCTTCTTGTTGTTTTATAGATATAGTTAATTCATCTTGCGCAATCTTCCTAGCTTTTAATACAGAAACTACCTTAGTATCATCACCTGTTCCAATTGTCTTGAATATCGTATTATAATGATTTATACTTGTTTGAAAGAGTATAATTTAAAAGAGGTAGTATATATGCTAATTCGTTGCCCTGAATGTAATAAGGAAATATCAGATACTGCAAAAGAATGTCCTAATTGCGGATATGTATTAAAACAAAAAATAGCATCTGAAGGTGTGTATTGTCCTAAATGTCTGTATTGTTGTGGTAAGACAGAAATAGATAGATGTCCATTTTGTAACACGAAATTACTTCCATCAATAACAGGAAGTATAAGCGAAATATATGATTATGCAAAAAATCATCCAGAATTAAAAAAATCTCCTAATTTTAGTTATGAAGCCTATCATGCGAGATTAAATTACAAGCCAATAGACTATAATACAATCAATATACCTAAATGTCCGACCTGCGGATCAACAAACATCAAAAAGATATCAGGAACTAAACGTTGGCTGTCCACTGGGTTATTTGGAGTGGCTAGTAGTAATATTGGAAAGAGTATGTGTTGCCAGAATTGCGGATATAAATGGTAGTCCTTGGTGATTTTTCACAAAACAAACGTTCAATCTATTAGTTCAGATGTATTAATAATAATATATAGTTATCTTATACAAATGTGCTATTTAATAGGGTGAGAGTAGCAACACTCTTTTACGCTTTTATATCTCAGTCACGAGAGTAGTGCGATAACTACGTATGGAGTCCCTTTCTCAGCTATTAATAATAACTCAAAATCATTTAGACTCTCTGAACACCTCCACTATAATATTCTCTATTACAGTAGAATCCGTTGATGATTGCCGATTTAGTCCATTAAGGACATGATACTTAGGGTTGCTCCATATATCCAAATAATCTCAATTTCTGGATTTGACTTTTCTTGTTGTCACCAACATCCTTTCGGATTACATTCATGCTCGCTATTTCTAGCCACGTTGTAGTGTGTTATTTTATATATACGGTATATTTTATTTCTTCCCAGCACTGTGAGATAGCAATTCACAATTACGATTTATTTTGAAACATCTATAGTTTGACTAGACCTAATCTTCCCAACTCTTGTTTGTTGTCTTGAGTTAGGTGGGCATATTCAAAACAATAACAATGATTTGAAAAATTACGCACTCATGTAATATTTACCGATGTTTTTAAAACTAAGACCTGCTCCAATAGCAGTTAATAAGGTAGGTATAGCATTACCGCTTTTTACAATACCATCTAAGACATCAATTAGTTTTCCGCCTGCATCAATTGCACCCTTGAGGAAATCGGACGACAAGAGATCGGCAGATAACTCTTCTAATTTTGCCTTTGTATGATCAATTGAATACTGTACGCTTTGTTGATATTTTTTTTCTCTCTTTGCGGCTGAACCAGCAGAATCCATAGTTTCTTGATATGATTTTCAAGTAGTTCAGGATTACTTAAGGCTGCCGCCAAAGCATTACTTTGCTGTTTCCCAGCTAATGCTTGAAGCAAACATCAACGGATACGATTGGTCATTCAGAGACAGAAGGACAATATGCATATATAGGAGATACGCAAATTATTGCTAAAAAGCTTAATAATATAGTACATGGGATGCTGAGGGGCAATATTATCAATATAACGATTATGAAATACATTATGACATAGTAAATCTTACCAAAGATGAGTTTATAGGAGGTTCTGATATTGTAGTTAGTAGTTTTGGTATTGAAAATCAGACTATTACAAATGGTGATGTGGATGAAATTCCTTGCAGAAAAATAAAAACTGAGTATGATCAATATGTTGAATTTTATAAGCAGTGGGAAGATGAGAATGTGACAATTCTTATTAGGGTACGCAAAGTAGATAGGAGCAAAGTGAATCCAGAGGATTTCATTGATTTAACGAAAGATTGTTATTTTGATTTTTATCATTCAGAGAGTTCTGCATCTGATATATTTGAGTAAGAAGTATATACAGTATATTTAATAAAACTGGCAGTCATTTCGATGGCTGTCAGTTTTTTTGTACCCTTGTTTCCTTGGTATAAACGGGGTATCTGATAGTGACAACGGTATTCAGATATAACCTGTCATTGCTTTGTGTTTTTCTTTGGTTGAAGTGTATTTTATACGAGAAGTACTGCGGTTGTTCTGTGTATATTCTTGGGGGGCCTGTATTTCTCTTTGGTTGAAGTGTATTTGGTGCGAGAAGCACTGAAGTTGTACCGAGCATAAACTGGTGTTGTTCTGAACTGCAAAAGTTGTTCCGCTAAAAACTGGTGGCTGTAATGTGCCATTTTTATTGCAACGCAGACTGTGATTAAGCAAAAATTGAAACATAAAATTTGATTATATTATTTGATTAAAATTTCTGAAATCTTAAATGTATTTTTTAGCACCCATGAATTTATATGGTGTATTCTCTGGCTTTTCCCAACGCTCAACAAAATATGAAAAGGTATCAAATGATTAAGGAATTTCCAATCTGGGGCAGGTTGTCCTTTCAAGGATACAAATGTACCAAAAGAGGGGGATTATACCTGCGATATATTTGGTGTAGTTAGCGACTTGTGATACGTGGTATTCAGAGTTACATTAGCAACACCATTTATTAAGGTATACATTTATAAACAGTCCAAATCGGGTGGTTATTTATGGTGATAAAGGTGGTCACTTTGGTTAATAAACATTTAGAAAGTGCTACCCACCTTAATAAACAGTATTTGGAAAAAGGAAGGTGCATTATATGGAGTCGAGGGTATATTACTATGCGAGGGTTAGTTCTGCGGGACAAAATCTGGCGAGGCAGTTGGACATGTTCAAGGCAATGGGTGCTGATGAAAATAACATTATTACTGACAAGCAGTCAGGTGCCGATTTACAAAGGACGGGGTACTTGTATTTAAAGTATTCTTTATTACGTAAGGGTGACACGCTTATCATTTGTTCTTTGGACAGGCTTTCAAGGGATAAAAAGGATATACAAAAGGAAGTTCAATATTTTAAGGAAAATGAAATCCGCTTGAAAGTGCTTGATATTCCAACTTCATTGGTGGAAGTTCCAGAGGGTTCTGAGTGGATTATGGATATGGTGCAGAACATACTGCTTGAAGTATTAGGATCATTTGCCGAGCACGAGCGTCTGGAGATAAAAGCTAGGCAGAGGGCTGGCATTGATTCAGCTAAAGCGAAGGGGCAGAAATTTGGTCGTCCTGCTTTGAAATGTCCTGATAATTTCAAAGAGGTTTATGATTTATGGAAGGCTGGTAGCATTACTGCCGTAGAGGGTATGAAGCGTACAGGGTTGAAAAGAAACAAGTTTTATGATTTTGTTAAAGAAGTGGAGAAGGTAAATGCGGTGTGAAATTATATAGTTGTTAGTGGTATGAATTTTGTTTTGAATATACAATGGGGGATGTCAAGACCTCTTGCTGGTTGATTTTAGTCAGCAGGAGGTCTATTTTATTGGGTTTTCTGAGAAATGGATGTTCAGAAATAAGGTGATAACCAAGTCGCTGGGATTCTATCAAAATTAAATTTATTATTTTTCAGGAGGTTGAAATTATGGAACAGGATTTAGTATTTGATGGAAGGAACATTCCAGTAGTCGATGCGGCAAAGATTATGGGTAAAGACCAACAGTTCATACGGCTTGCTATGATAAACAAGTTATTACCTATTGGATTAGCGTATAAGAAGGAAGGTTCTACTCAGTATGACTTCTATATAAGTCCAAAGCTGTTTTATGAGTATACGGGGTATAGAAATTAATATTGAGAACGGGAAAAGATAGTGTAGTTTATGGGCATAAAATATTGTTATTAACTAAAGTTTATGCTAATATAATAGTGGTTACTTTTTGGCTAGGCTCTTATTATAAAGGAGGTTAATATTATGGCAAGAAGAACGTGTCCAACTTGTAATGGAACAGGCAGAAGAATATGTGTAAATTGTAATGGAAAAGGATGTAGATACTGTTCAAGGGGGTCATTTGTATGTAACACATGTGGTGGCTCAGGTACAGTAGAAGATTAGTAGCTTGTAGTGAATGTGTTATATGATTTTAAGGATTAGGAGCAGAATTAAAATTCTGCTCCTTTGTTTAATATTTAAGTATTCAGAAACACATGTAGGTGGAGATTTGATTTTAAATTAATATAGAGCTATAGTACGTATAAGACTGAATATATCACTATATATTATAGAAGGAAAATTGTTTAGCCTTGTTGTAGCTATTGAACGAAAAGCCACACCGAAAGCCACACATGCTTGATTTATCTTGAATTTACTGGGTGCATTGATTCCGTTGAGGAAGCTGCTAACGCTGGTAAGTTCTAAATAAAAACCTAGTATTTAAATGGTTTAGAGGGCTTTTAGAGAGATCTAAAGGCTCTCTATTTTTTTGTTGATTTTTCTAGTCTACACGTTCATACTATGCAAATGTCTACGAGAAGTCTACAAAGTTTTTTAATGTAGACTTCAGATATACGTAGACTTCCTTGACTGTAATAACATAATCTGCATCAATATATCCATATACATCAGAAGTGAATACAATATCACTTTCAAGAGTGTCTGATAGCTCTATATTGAATGATTCATTTTCCTGTAGAGCATAAGACGTATTCGCTGTAAACGTCAAATTACCCTTTTATTGCACCTACATAAAGTGTAGACGGTCACAAGTACGTAAATATATTTTAAGAGTGCATTAGTATTTAATTGCATGAAGAAAGTCAAATAATATGCTATCTTTGAACATATAAAAGGAAGTCGGAATACATGATAGTATATTATAAACTTGACACACTTTTAAATGAACGCAAAATAACAAAGACACAACTGTGCAAAGATACTGGGATAAGTGCAAATGTTGTGTCTAAAATCAGCAAAAGTGAAATATTCATAACAGATACATTAAACCGTATCTGCGAGTATCTCCATGTCCAACCAAGCGAAATTAAAGAATATGTAATCCATTTGAAATAAACAAGGAGGTCATTTATTTTTGACAAACGTCTATAATATTGTATAATATACTTAACAAGACAGCCGAGCGATAGATACGTCCTATCCGTCCGGCAAAAACCATTTTAAGATGAAACACCTCATAGCTTAGCCGGCTGAGGTGTTTTTTTCTTACTTTCGATTATTCAGAATAGTTACAATAAGTATTGCAATGGTAAGTAAAACCATAAATTCCTAATATGTACTCATAAGGCACCACTCCCTTCCAAGACTCGAACGGATATGGTGTAACACCCCTCGGCTGCCTAGTTAAATACATTATTCTATTTTATTACAGAAGTAATTTTACTATATGTATATATACATTTTGGAGATTCCCATATAACGTAAAACACCCCGCATTAATGCGAGGTTTAATTTAAAAAGAATTACAAATTGTATGTATAAAATTGTAATTGCAGTATAAGTTATATCAAAATTATAGTCAATGTGATGTAAGAACAGAATAATATTTTATAACCACATACCACCTTCCGGAATACATTAAACTATATCATGGACAAGGAGGTGAATACGCATGGACAGATTCGCAGTATATCTTGTAGTTGTTGCGGTTCTTTGCACTTTGATATCGGTCATAACGGAATTTACGAAAGAGGTAGGAGTGCTGAAGAAGATCCCTACCTCTTTTCAGGTTCTGATCACCAGTGTCATTGTGTGTGAGGTGGGGCTTTTTGTTGGACTATCATTCTATCACATAGCATTTGTGTGGTATTATCCTGTGGCTGCGTTTTTCGGGGCATTTGTCATTGCGATTATATGTACCCGGGGATGGGACTACCTGATATCGATATTTAAGCGGTTTTACAAGGGCGGAGATAAGGAAAAGTGGCATGAATAAAGGTGACATGGCTACAACAAATGTAATGCAGTACAAAGAAGTATAGATTAGGAATAATGATAATGAGTTTGTCTCTTGATTCAATGTCTGGAATATTATATACAGACAAAAGAATTCAGGAGACAATTTTATGGCTTCTAATAAGACTCCGTTAAAAGGATACATGGATGGTATAGATATATCAGCATGGCAGGATACTATAGATATAACCAAGGTGCCTTGTGACTTTGTGATAGTGAAAGCGACGGAGGGCACGGACTACAAGAACAGATTTTTTGCAAAGCACTGTGACCAGGCGATGAAAGCGGGAAAACTGCTTGGGGCATTCCACTATGCAAATGGTGGTGATCCCCACAGTGAGGCTGAGTATTTCCTTGCATACAGTAAGAAATATGTGGGCAAAGCCATACTCGTGCTAGACTGGGAGGGACAGAACAATCCACAGTTTGGCAGAAGTGACAGAGCGTGGTGCAAGGAGTGGTGTGATTATGTGTACAGAAAAACCAGGGTAAAACCGCTGATATATATTCAGAAGAGTGCCATGGATAATGTGAAAAATCTTGGCTACAGGCTGTGGGTCGCTCAGTATCCTGATTATGAGCAGACTGGATATCAGGAGCATCCGTGGAATGAGGGGCAGTATGATTGTTCTATCAGGCAGTACACTTCTGTGGGCCGGCTTCCGGGGTATGAAGGGAATCTTGACCTGAACAAGTCTTATATAGACAAAGCAACATGGAGAAAATGTGCTGCGATAAAGACTGACAGTGATAATGGAAAAACGAAAGGGAAAGGCTCTGACAGCAATAGCGGGAAAAGTAATGATAAGAATAACAAGAATAATAAGAATAGAAAAAAGAAAAGCATAGATGTGATCGCGAAGGAAGTCATAGCGGGCAGATGGGGGAACGGCGAGAATCGAAAAAAGAGATTAAAAACGGCGGGATATGATTACGATAAAGTTCAGGAGAAGGTGAACGCTATAGTGAAAGCTTCGCAGAAGAAATCAATTGACGAGATAGCCAGAGAGGTGATAGCCGGAGATTGGGGAAATGGCGAGGATCGAAAAAACAGGTTGAAGAAATCGGGCTATGAATATGATAAGGTGCAGAAGAGAGTAAATGAACTTCTGGGGAAATAACATAAAAATGAAATTTGCATGAAGTATTGTCCATATATGTTGACGGGAAGTGGCATATAATATAGGATAGTGTAAACGAAAAAGATAATAAATACATGAAAGGAAAAGGTGATGGATATGCCATATTTTGGTTTTTATTTCGATCCGACATATATATTGGTACTCATAGGCGTGGCGGTGTGTTTTATAGCATCTGCACAGGTCAAGACGACATACAAGAAGTATGAGCACGTGATATCGAGGTCTGGATATACAGCGGATCAGGTAGCTTATATGATACTGAGAAATGCAGGGATAACCGATGTGTCGATACATCATATACCGGGAGATCTCACGGATAACTACAATCCAAGGGAACATACCCTCAACCTGTCTGATAAGGTATATGGTTCTAGGTCGATAGCGGCCATAGGAGTTGCGGCACATGAGTGTGGTCACGCGATACAGCATGCAAGACATTATGTACCGCTGACTGTCAGATCGGCGATCATACCGGCGGCGAATATTGGTTCATCATTTGCCTGGCCTCTGGTTCTGATCGGACTTATCATACCGAGACTGAATTTCTGTATGACAATTGGAATCCTGTTATTCTCGCTGGTGGTGATACTGCAGTTAGTGACACTTCCGGTTGAGTTCAACGCATCAAGGAGAGCAATTCAGATAATAAGAGACAGTGGTTATCTTGCGCCGGATGAGCTGAAGGGCGCAAAGAGTGTACTCAAGGCGGCAGCTATGACGTATGTTGCAGCTATGGTATCAGTATCACTTCAGTTGTTACGACTTGTAATACTTCGAAATAGCAGAGATGATAACTAAATAATATCAAAATAACAGCCCTGTGCGGGACAGATATATTCTTTGTATATCGCTTGCATAGGGCTGTTTTTAATTGGCACAAGGTGATATACTTATTTTATGTGTGCGCCGTGAGCGTAGGTGTGCAAATACATATATATTGTAGAGTGATATTGTGGGAGATATGCCAGATGGTACAGATAGGAAGCAGAATACTGGAATATAGAAAGAAAATGAACATGAGCCAAGAGGAATTTGCCAATAAGATAGGCGTCAGCAGACAGGCAGTGTCCAAGTGGGAACTTGACAAAGCATATCCTGACCTTGACAAACTGGTGGATATATGCGGAATGTTCGGCCTGAGTCTGGATGAACTTGTAAATGGTGTGGAACAGGATGAGGAACCTGTGATGGAAGCAGAGCAGAGAGTGGAGATTCCCAATGACCCGGTAAATGTGTCAGATGTGGGTGACAACCAGACTGTGACTGACAATATAGAATCTGAGATCAGTGACGAGACAGGCAGTGACAAGGAAGGCAGTGATAAGGAAAGCAGTGATAAGGAAAGCAGTGACAGCAAGAAGCATACAGTAAGAATTGGCAGTCATGGTGGGCTGCGTGTGGTTATGTATGCAGCTGCGGCTCTGGCTGTGTTCTGTATTGTGGTAAGCTTTGTCATTATACTTCAGAATGCATGGAAGCACAGTGATGAAGTCTTGATGCATGTGGACAAGGTTCATGCACAGTACACATTGGCTGATGTGTCATATCTGAATGACGATCTTGACGACAAACACAGGCTGATGTGGATAGATGCAAAGGGAATCAGAGCTGGGGACACTCTGCCCGGATATATAGATGACGATGGCGAACTGGCAAATGTGGATCATGACATAAGTACATTTGTGATACCGTGCGTTTTGGCACTTATATTTCTGGCAATGTTTATTTCTCTGAGAATAGAGCTGACAAAGGAACATCAGAGGGATATAGAGAGAGCAATTAGTGATATACAGGAGAAGGTATAGTGGATAGCAGGAGAAAATATATACGGATCTCATGTGTGATCGCAGGAATCGTGCTGGCCGTCATCACAGCACTGTGGTTCATGGGTGTGATAACCTGGGGACATGGTGCGGGAGATGTTACAAGGTATGTAGAAATAGATGAGAGTGAAGAGTATGTAGTATACGATGGGATAAAGTTTTCCTGTGGTCAGTATGAGTTGGTTATGGTTACAGAAAACGGTGTATTTTTGGATACTGATACAGGCCATCGGATACAGGTGTTGCATCAGGAAAAGACTCTGGATGATTTCTGGGACACGAAAGATGAGAGGATGGATGCCGGCAGATCAGCCGGGTTTGAGGTTGACTCAGATCCTGAAAAGTATAATTCCGCGGACAGAGATTACATAAAATATGCGCTCAGGCAGCAGTCTGATGATGAGACAACAGACTACAGTGAGTATATGCAGATATTCCTTACACCGGATTATAAAGGTGACAGACTGTTTATCTGTATAAATTACAATAAAGATATGGATGATATGACAGAGGCGGAACGAAAAGCGATGTATGATAAGTCATCTGCATGGATACAGGAGATGATGGATGCTGGTGAGTCGACTGATGAGCCGGATGACGATACGGGCAAGATCATTTATTCTGCAAATGCGCTGAAGAACAAGGAAAATTATGCAGACAGTGACACCCTCACCAGTGCATGCCGTACTGTTCAGTATGGACTTCCGTATGGTTATTTGAGAAAAGATGATTCAGATCCGGACTCAGCATATTATGAGTCGGATTCTGGAAAAACATATTTATACATAGCTATAAAAGATTATTCAGCGTTGCTTACGGATGATGAATCGTTGAAAGAGTATGTCGATTCCTATGCGAAGAATGACCACGCCATGCCTCAGGACTGTGGAAGCAAGGAGATGGATGGAAGGGTATTTCATTATTACAGCTATTTTACACAGAACTGGTGTGATGATGGAAGTGTGATCATTGAATATAACTTCAAAGCGTACTGCGATATTGGAGAAGGGCAGATATATACCATATCAGCTCATTCATATACCAATTCTGACGTGATGGATACGGAAACATATCTGGAATGTATGAAATTAGATATAAAATTGAATATAAAATAGAAATATGCATAAAAAAGTCTTGTGAATTTGGTGATAGTATTTGCAACTTTGCTGTGATAGAATGGTTAAAGTGGCAAAAACTAACATATTCACAGGACTTTTTGTGTTATAGTGCACAAAATATAGCATACAGATGTATCACGAAGGGTCACAAAAGTTTTATCAGGGAGGGTAATTGATGAGAAAAAGAAAGCTAAGAGGAGGTATAGCTGTACTTTCGCTGGCGACGGCTCTGTGTCTGGCACAGGGCGTAGCGGTCTATGCGGAGGGGACTGATGATGGCAGTACGCTTGTCACGGCAGATCTGTCAAAGGGTATAGAGTACAGGTATTACGAAGGCTCGACCACACGTGTAGAAGGAATCAATCTGAATGGTAATTCTGTCATAATCAGGCAATCACCGAATTCTACGAGTTCGGAGCCGAGACTCAATGTCTACAATGATAAGGATCGGGATGGAGTTCTGGATGAAGGTGAGGAAGCATTTGAGATCGATGGCAGCACAGATATACTTCCATATCAGGTATATGGCGTTTATGGAGAAAAGACTAAGACTCCGATCTCAATCACCGTTGACGGGGCATCCCTTGGGAATGTATGGGGTGTCTACAAAGGCGCCATGGAATATGAGAGCACAGGCTCAGATCCTGCAGTTTCAATAACTGTGAACAAGGGATCAAATGTTTCTGCGGCGACATGTTTATATTCGTCAGAGGCTGTAGGATCAATGAAGATCAACATATCTGGAGACTGTAATGTTTCCCAGCTGCAAGGTGCATTGCAGAGCAAGGTGGATGGGGATATTGACGTTGATATAACCGACAATGCATTTGCTGGAACAGTGTACGGTATCCAGGTAGGATATGCCTCAGGAAGCGTGGACGTGTATACGGACAATACGGTTGACGTCGGTTATCTGTACGGAGTGTATGCATCTACCATCGATGGCAGCCTCACAGTGAACAGTATGCTCAAGGCTGACAAGGGCAGTGGATATGTGTATGCTGCGACAAATGGCACATACTCAGGCAAAGATTATGCGGTGAAGGGCAATGTTGTCCTGACGGCAAAGAATGCCAAGCTTGGATATGTGTATGCGGTGACCAATGGCGCTAATACGCTGGGTGGTGTTACTGTGGATATAAGTAACACAACACTTAATGAGATGTATGGTGTGAGCAACAGTGCCAGTGCAGCCGGTGATGTGAGTATAAGACTAAACGGCATAGAGTGCAGTGACAGTTATTCAAGTATGTACGGGGCATATAGTGCAAATATTGCAGGAAAACTTAAATTTGAAGTAATGAATGCAAAAGGAAAAGGCATTTCTGTCTATGGAACCTCAAATTCAGATATATTGGGTGATGTAGATATAGATATAGATGGACAGGGCGCTGAATTTGCTTCAGTATACGGACTCAACGGTGGAACCGTTAAGGGCATGGTAAATATCGATATAGAGAATATCAATGTATCAAGTTCTATGTATGGTATTTACTCAGCCAAGCTTGAACAGTCGTCACCGGAGGGAGCCGATGCCTATGCGAATGTGATAACGCTTAAGAACATTGTCAGCAGTTCATATTACACATATGGCGTGTACTACGTTTCGACTATGGGTTCGACACACATGATCCTGGATAATATAAAGTCAGGTAATTATCTGTATGGATTGGATTTTTCAGGTGCCATAACAGGAAAACTCAAGATGGATATATCCAACTGCAGTGCAGAAAATGCATATATTCTGAGGGGAAATGGCAGTTCACCGACGGTTGTTGGGGATTTTGATCTTACCTTGACAGACAGTGCTTTCAAGAACAGTCTGTACGTGCTGAATACAGCTACATTTGCAGAAAATGCATCTGTTGACATCAGGAATGTCATCAGCAACTTGTGTACAGTGGCATATTCAGGTACATGTGCTAAGAATCTGGATGTCAATATGCAGTATGCAAATGACAAGGCAATTGTCGATGCGGCTGGCAATCCGGTGGTAGACTCATATACCAATGCAGGAAAGGGTGAGTTTAATCTCCTGAGCAGCTATTCGGTTATCGGTGATCTGACTGCGGATCTGTCTAATATCCATTATGCATCGTGCGGTCTTGCAGGTGGCAGCTACAGTGGAGAAGTGAGTGGCATAAATACAACGGTTACTCTGAAGGACAGCAGTTTTGAAAGTACGTATAACGGCAGTACGGTATATCTTCTGAATGAGTATGGCAATGGCTCAAACGATGATTCAGCCATACAGCTTTCTGCTGACATCAAGATAGAGAATACAGACTTTACAGGTATGAAGAATGCAAGCTTTCAGGTAAATGCGAATCGGAACAGAAAAGTAAGGGTAGCATTTGACGAGAAGTGTATTCTCCCTGATGGATATTACATATGTCCTGCATACAACGGTTATGGAGATTCAATTGTCACATATGGAGGAGATGTATACTATGGCGGCGATAAAGTAGTTATAGATAAAGACGTAAATGCTGACAATATCTACTTTGGTAATTATGACAGCAGAAAATCGACATCTGCTGTATATGCAGTCATTAACAAGGGAGTGACAGTAAGTGCTCAGGAAGGGATATATTTTACCGCGGGTGCAAATATCCTTAACTCGGGAAAATTCTCTGGAACATTTAAGAAAACAGATGATTCATCATACGGTTCTGTATATATGAAAGAGGGCATAGTGGCAGACGAAACACTGTATGAAAATGCCCATGTATACTATCCGGTTACTCTGGTATGTGATGACAAGGCTGTGACAGTGAGCAATCCTGGCTACACCTGTTATCTTGACAAGGATACTATGTATGCATATGTAGATTCAGTCTTGACGCTGACACCGGTTATCAAGAGAGGATATACACTTGAAAAGGTAGTGTTTAGGGGAAGTGATGAGGCTCAGGATAATGAGCTGACAGAGACATCAGGCAAGTATACATTTGCCATGCCGAAAAAACCATGTATAGTGACAGTCTCAACAAAGGGTAATCAGATAAAGGCATCAAAGACAGTGTCAGATCCTTCAGCTGTGCTCGGTCAGAAATACACAGCAGAAAAACCTCTGTATGATATGTCGGATGTTGTGATCCTGAATGATGGCAAAGAGGGCAAAGTAACCTATGAGATGGACAATGATTATATACTTCCGGAGGGGCTTGTGCTTGATGGCGGTCTTATAATTGGAACACCGACATCGGCATATGAGGATGGAAAGAAAGCAGTAATCCATATAACAGGAAAGAATGGAACAAAGACACAGATCACGCTGAATGTTGTTGTTTCAAAAGAGCAGAAGATACAGGAAAATACAGACGGACGTATAACAGTCGATGAAGAGAATAAACAGATAAGTCTGAATGGAACATCAGTTGTATTGCAGGCTGCAGAGAACAGTGCGGAAGCTTCGGCGGATGAAACAGGGGCTGAAAGTCCTGTGATCACAGAGATCTATATCGATTCTAACAAGGATGGACAGGCTGACAACAAGACACCATTAGTCAGCGGAGACCTGTCAGAATACACTGTGGTTGGAGTTGATGACAGCGAATTTAAGCGCAGCGTAAAGATAACTATGCTGGGAGGAAGCGTACAGAAGATATATGGTGCGGTTGACTCAGAACTGAGCTGCAGCGGAAGAGATGCTGTTGCGGTAGTTATCAAAGGTGGTAATGTGGGTGAGGTATATGCGATTGTAAATACCCAGGTAGATGGTACGATCTCTTATGAGAACTGCACAGGTGCTGTGATCACAGGTGGTTTGGTAAGTGGAAGTACATCAACATACACAGGAGCGCTTCTCAGAACAGCAAAAGACAATATCATGATATACAAGAAGTATACAGTTACAGAGAAGCTTGCTGCAAATGATTTTGATTTGGACAATGAATCTGAAGTATCAGTGGAGGCTCCGCTTGAGCTCACAGGATATCTGAGGATGTATGAAAAATCTAAGCTTACAGCAACGGCTGCGATTACCGCCGGCAGTCTTTCATTCTCGAGAAATTCGTCTGCTCAGTTTGATGGAGATGTCAAGATAAATACTCTGTATATGACGAGTTACAATAATGTACTTATTATAGGGGCAGAGTCGGAGTTTGAGACAGATGAAGTCAAGATATCAGACAGCTGGGCAAAAGTATATCAGAAAGGAACATTCAAGTGCCCTTCAGACAAGTTCTCAAATGAGGGAACATGGGTAAAGGCAGGAGAATTTGCAGAAGGTGTAGATGCAGGCGAGTGGGCCGGAATCTACTACAATGTTGAACGCGATACTACGAATATGAAGGGAACTTCGGTTTCCATTCCAACTCAGAGCAGGGTAGTGGAATACGAGGGACTGATATATGCAAGAAACAATTCTTTAGTCACGGCAAAGTATACAGATGTACCGGGATACACAGTATATGTATCGATAAATGGCGGAGATCCAATAAAGGGAGATTCGGGATCGGCGCTGGTCGCAACAGCAAATACAGTTATGAGCGCAACTGCTGATTACGTGGCAGATCAGATCGCAGTGACAAAGAAATATGCTGATCCTGTGATCGTAGCAGATACAAGCTATACAGCCGAGGAACCTGTATATGATCTCACAGCACTTGATGTGACAGGAGACACCACTTCATCATACGGTACAGATATGCAGTACAGAGTAAAGAGCGGATCAAAGCTTCCGGAGGGACTTGTGCTTGCTGATGGCAAGATAACAGGCAAGACATCCGAAACAGGTGAAACAGATGTGACATTTGTTGTGACAGGAAGAAATGGAACATCCGTTGATGTAAACGTAAAGTTTACAGTAAAGGCTGCCGGCACGGAAGTGTCCGATATCAACAAAGTGGTAACTGACGCATCCGTAAGTAAGATAAATCTTGCTGGAAGTTCAGTTGTGATAATAGCTGATCCGTCAAATGCATCAAAGTCTTCCATATACATGGATGCAGACCATGACGGAATAGCAGACAACAACAGAGCACTTAAGATAGGTGGTGAGACAAGTTACGACCTGTCGAAGTGCAAGATATATGGTTATACAGATGGAGACAATGCATATACTGGCGATATATCAATAGTTCTCAGAAGCGGTACGGTAGGTTCCCTGTATGGTGCAGGTTCAAACGAGTCCGGAGCTGCAAATGTAACTGTTGAGGGTGATATTACTGTAAAGGTGCTGGGCGGCACTGTAAGAACAGAAATATATGGTGCATATAATGTACATGCTGCTGCGGTGAATTTCATTGCAGAAGGCGGAAAGATATATAAGAAGGCCTATGGCGCATATAATTCAGATGTTCAGACGATGAATTTTGCATTCACAAAGACAGCTATGATGTATGCAGACGACAATTATTCAAGCACAGGTAAGGAAGAATTGTATGTCATAAGCGGAGGAAGTGTATCTGGAGATGTAAATGCAGAGGTAGGCGTGTTGAGTACAAGAGAGGCATTTGCCTATAGTTCAAAGATGTATAGAAGCACGTACGCTTTCTTCTACGGAGTTCACAAGACTTCTGTGTCAGGAGATGTAAATTACACTCTGAATGGTGAATGGTATGCAGGAAGAACAAATACATTTGTAAATAGTTCCAATGTGGATGGAGATCTGAATGCTGAGCTGAAATCAGGTTATATAAGCTGCGCCAATTCAAATGATGGTTCAAAAGCATTCGTATACGGCAATACGAACAATAAGATACGCAATATAAATGTAAGATCGGCTACAGAAGGTATCGTGAGCGGTAAGATCGTTCTTGCTGCAAGCGGAGAGGTAAATGATATTTATTTCAATGATGTCAGTGGCAATACCACTGCGAGTGTTAAAGGACTTTCAGAGAATTTCCAGGTGACACATAATGGCTCACTCTTCTTAAAACTCAATGATAAACTTGTCCTCGGCGGTACATACACTGTTGATGAGAACATTGAGACTGATATCCTCAATGTAACTTCTGGTTCAAAGATCAAAGTTGCTGAGGGTGCATCAATTAAGCATACAGCAAATGCTGTCATCGAAGGAGATATTGAGAATAACGGAACATGGACCTCAGAGGGCAATGTCTATGTAGAGGGAACATTTGTCAACAATGGAATCTGGAATACAAAGAAGTATATGTACGTTGGTGACAGCAGCGCATCAAGTATCAGCGGTAAAGTTGACAACTATGGAACTGTCACAACGGTTTCGGACAGATCATACAGTACAAGGATCAATGCTTCTTCAATGTTCATCAACCGTGAAGCTGCTACATTTACATTCGGAAATATGGTCAACAGTGGAACCATAGTAAATTATGGTTCTCTGGAAGAGACATATTATAACAACTTCTCGGATGTTGGAAAGGTACTCACAACAACGATTCCGAATCTTAAGTATGTGCTGAAAAATTACAGCAGTGTGTACTATAAAGTTGATGCAGAGTATCCGGCATACTGCTTCAAGGGTGAGGATGCAAAGATAAGCATAGCGGCAACAAATGCTAACTATCAGAAGACGTCAGGCATTGACGGTGATACAAATGTATACATAGCTGGAAATATGGATTTCTATGTGACAGTTGACGGCGAACCGATAGACGGAATGAAGATAGATTCTGTGGTATATGGTTCAGCACAGAATGAGGCAACGTCAAGTAACAATGTCAAGTGGCGCGGAACAGTGGCATATGAGCCGACACATGCTGTGATCAATATGGCAAAGCAGGAAGCAACCAATATAACTCTTGCGAAGGCTGAGGACAAGGTTACAGCACAGGTTGGAGTGACAACTAGCAAGTATGCTCCGCTCTATGACCTCACAAAGATCGAGGTTCAGAATGATGAAGATGTTGAAAACGGCTATGTCGCATACTCACTTGCTAAGGGTCAGACCCTTCCTGATGGACTTGTGATGTCAGGCGGCAAGGTATATGGTACTCCGGTCAAGGCTTCTGACAAGGCTCAGACAGTGAATATCATTGTGAGAGGACAGAACCAGACCACAGCTGAATTCGCGCTTACCATAGAGAAGATAGAGAAGGGGATCCCTACACTTGCTGCATCAAAGGCTGGAAACGCATATGCAGGCAAAACACTTGCTGATGTAGCACTTCCAAAGTCAGCACTTGGTGTATATAGCTGGGCAGACAGCACACATTTGGTTGGCAAGGCTGGATCCGAAGACAATTACGATGCATACTTTGTACCGAAAGATACAGTCAACTATGACTGGAGCAAGCTTGATACTGCTTCAGGAACGTATGAGCAGTTAGAGGACGGCAGTGTCAGAATAGCAGTTAAACTTGCGGTATATGTGAGAAAGCAGGATCCTGTATACACTGTACCTGAGGGAGTGACAGCTATATATGGAGAAACTGTAGGAAAGGCTGTTATTCCAGAAGCAGAAGGCGGAATGTTCATTTGGGAAAATGCTGATGAGTCAGTCGGCGACGTTGGAACAAAGAAGTTCCTTGCAACATTTGTGCCATCTGATGAGGATGTATATGAAAGAGCAGAGCATATAGAGATCACAGTTGAGGTAAAGCCGGCTGAGGCTAAGTTCACACAGGCTATAGACAAGCTCACAGCAAAAGAAAATGATACTCTGGCTGATATAGTACTTCCGGAGGCAGAGAATGGAATCTACACATGGTACACAGACAGAACAACAAAGGCTGAAGATGGCGGAACATACAAGCTGTGCTTTAAGCCTGCTGATATAACTAACTATGACTGGTCAGGAGTAGAGGGCTGGAACAGAGCTTACAGAGGTGTGGTATTCCCAGTACAGGTTGAGATCATCAAAGAGCATGTACATGATTATGGCGATGCATACAAGAGCGATGCTACATATCACTGGAAGGAATGCAGCTGCAAGGATATCCAGAATAAGGCAAAGCATACATTTGACTCAGGAAGCATAAAGACAAGTCCTACTGATACAACAGATGGAAGCAAGGTATATAAGTGTAAGGTCTGCGGATATGTGAAGACCGTGACGATCCCGGCACTTGGCAGGGATATCACTAATCCAAAATACAAGATAAAGATATCCGGACTTGATCCTCAGAAATATACTGGAAGCACAATTACCCTAAAGAATCTGAAAGTTACATCGGGCAGAACGGTTCTAAGAAAGGGTACTGATTACACGGTAGCATATTCGAACAATAAAAAACATGGCACTGCAACGGTTACAATAAATGGTATCGGAAAATACAGAGGAACTATCACAGAGACATTCCAGATCAAGATAGTAAGGAATTCTGTATTTGCAGAAAAGCAGCCAGGAACTAACATAGTGTACAAGTACAAGATCACAAATGCTGATCTGAAGGGCAAGGGAACTGTAGGACTTATAGGCACAACAGTTGCCAAGACCAATGGAAAGTTCAAGACACTTACGATCAGTGATACTGTAACTATAGACGGAGTGAAATTTAAAGTTACAGCTATAGGCAGCAAAGCATTCAAGGACTATAAGAGTATTGTCAAGGTTGCTGGAGGTGCAAATGTTGTCTCTGTAGGAACATATGCATTCAGCGGATGTACAGCACTCAAGACTATTCCGGCATTCAAGAATGTTACAGCCATAGGCGGTTATGCATTCTATAAATGTAAGTCGCTCACAGCAATGCCGGTAAATAATAAGCTTAAAACCATAGGCAAGGCTGCTTTCTATGGCTGCACATCACTTAAGACACTGACTGTTGGCGGAAAGGTGACAACCATAGGAGAGAGTGCATTCGGCGGATGCAGCAAGATGACAGCAGTCTCAATTGGCGCAAATGTTAAGACTATAGGTGCATCAGCATTCAGCGGCTGCAAGAGCCTTGCCACTGTCAAAGTTGGTTCGGCAAAACTCAAGACTGTATCAAAGAATGCATTCAAGGGCACAAAGTCAAAGATAACATTCAAGATACCAAAGAAATACTATAAGTCATATATGGCTAAGATTAAGGCAAAGGGTGTGGCAGCGCCAAAGAATGCGATATATAAAAAGTATTAAAAAGTAGCATAAGTTACAAGAAATAGACATAGCAGTATTTATGGCAGGGCATGATCAGCTTTCGGGTTGGTTGTGCCCTGCTATTTGTAATTGTTACAAACTAAAAGGGTGATGACAGTACAGGATATATTTGTTATACTGAACATATGTTTGCAGTGCTGATGGAGATTTAATTGTGATTTTAGAGAAGATTATAAGAAAGATAATATTAAAGATTTTATGATAGATAACAAGATGGGAGATAGTGGGATGGAAGATAACCGGATTCAAGATAACAGAATGGAAGATAAAGAGGATTATCTGAGCACACTCAACGAGAGGCAGCTCGATGCTGTTACAACCACAGAAGGATACGTGAGGATCATTGCAGGTGCGGGGACCGGGAAGACGAAGGCGCTTACTCATAGGTATGCATACCTTGTCAATGAGCTGGGAATATCAACTTCGAATATATTGTGTGTCACATTTACGAACAAGGCAGCCAGGGAGATGAGCAAGAGGATAAGACAGATGATAGGTGACAGTGATACTGGCTATATCTGTACATTTCATGGATTCTGTGTGAAGCTGCTGAGGGAAGACATACATGCGATCAACTTCCCACAGAACTTTGTGGTCATGGATGACGAAGATACAGAGGAGATACTCAAGACTGTGTATGAGAATGCACATATACAGTCGAGAACATATACATTTGACTCTGCGAGAGATCATATAACAGCCCTGAAAAGTCAGATGCTGCATATACCGTATCTTGCGGAGATAGGGAACGAAAAACTTCTTGCAGACTATGAGAAGGCAGAGAAGGTGGAGGATAAGGTATTCCTAGGATATCTGTATGAGCAGAAGAAGGTGTATGGGCTTGACTATGACGATCTCATAACGATTGCATTGTATATACTTCAGACAGATGAAACGAAGCGGATCAAATGGCAGGAGCGGATGATGTATGTCATGGTGGATGAATTTCAGGATGTGAGCAACAGTCAGTATGCGCTGGCAGAGATTCTCAGTGGATATCACAGGAATCTGTTCATAGTGGGAGATCCGGATCAGACCATATATACATGGCGCGGGGCACAGATAGAATACATACTTGAATTTGACGAGACACATGAGAATACCAGAACCATATTCCTTGATATGAATTACAGATCAACACCAGAGATACTTGCTGTGTCCAACTCGCTCATAGAGAAGAACAAGAAGAGGCTTCCGCACAGGCTTGAGGCGTATAAGGAGTCGGGCAGAAGACCTATATATATACATTCCAGGACGACCGGGGATGAGGCTCAGTGGATGACCTCGGAGATACAGAGACTGGTTTCAGAAGGTGCATCGTACAACGAGATGGCGGTGCTGTACAGATCTCATTTTGTATCGAGAAATATAGAGGAGTCGTTCATCAAGGCAAAGATTCCGTATACACTGTACAGTGGAGTGGAGTTTTATAAAAGAAAAGAGATAAAGGATGTACTTGCATATCTCAGAATGATAGTCTATTCGGACGATCTGTCATTTCGCCGCGTGATCAATGAGCCAAAGCGCAACTTCGGCAAGAAACGAATGGCTCTCGTAAAGGCATACGCGGAGAGTCACAGATGTTCACTGTATAACGGCCTCCTGGACATTCTGGAGGATAAAACGATCAAGTCAACTGGGGCTGCAGCATTTGTGGATACCATAGAGGCGTTCAAGAAGACCTATAAGGAAAAGAGTCTGTCAGATCTGGTGACGGAGGTACTGGATCAGACCGGGTATGAGGCGATGCTCAGACAGTCGGGTGAGCAGGAGCGTCTGGATAATCTGGCGGAATTCAAGCAGTCTGTAGATGAATACGAGAAGACATCAGGTGAAGAGAATACCCTGGAGGAATATCTCCAGAGCATCGCGCTCTACACGAACAATGACCGTGAAAAAGACAAAGAGACAGTGTCCATGATGACAGTTCACACGGCAAAGGGATTGGAATTCCCTTATGTGTTCGTGTGCGGGATGAATGAGGGGATATTTCCAAGTAAGCATGTGGATACAGAGGAACGCCTAGAGGAAGAAAGACGAATGGCGTATGTGGCATTCACTAGAGCGGAGAAGGCTCTGTATATCAGTGATGCCGAGGGGTTGAACTATGATGAGTCTTTCCGGTATCCATCCAGATTCATCTTCAATATAGACCGTGACGTGATAGACTATGCACATGATCTCCCTAAAAGACTGGTGGACGATGCTATGAGCTACATAGCGGCAAATGAATCCAGGATATGCCCTTCGGATACGGAACTTTCAGTGGGTGACCGTGTGATGCATAAAGTATTTGGAGAGCACTATAACAGCTATGCGGACAGATATAGGCTGCTATGTCATAAAGTTTGACAAGATGGCAACTGAGAGAAATCTGAAGATTGGGACGGCTCTTGAAAAGTTTGGCCGATAGCGTAGGAAACACTAGTCAGTGAAAGCAGCGAACAATGATATATGAAACAGACAGGGACAGACTACCGGATTGGTGGCTGCCCTTTTTGTTTTACCCCGGTGTGAAAAAAATAGTACACTGAATGAGGTAGAATTGCATAAGAGAAAAGTTAGGATTGTGAAAAAATATGATACGGTGTCGGAAAGGAGCAAAAATGGTACATATAGTTGTAGATCTTGAGATGAACTGGTTGGACTTCAAATATGAAAATGAGAGAAAGATAAGCACCAATGAGGTGATAGAGATCGGAGCCGTTACCATGAATGAAAAATTCGAGGAAATAGGCGCATTTAAGATGTATGTAAAACCGCAGTTCAACGAAAAGGTGGTAAAAAAGGTTGAGAAGCTCACGGGAATAACCATGGATAAGCTTCAGGATAGTCCTGTGTTTGCAGACGCATTTGACGCTTTCATAAAGTGGTGCATTAGTTTCGGAGAAGAAGTGGTCATGTATGGCTGGAGCGATTCTGATGAACTTCAGCTTCGCAGAGAAATGAAGCTGAAGAACATACCGTGGAAAGAAGATGTAGACAAGGTATTCAGACAGTGGCATGACTTCCAGAAGGAATTCAGCGATCTGGTTGGCATTGGAAGGATCATTACTTTATCCCAGGCGGTGGATTATGCAGGTATAGACTTCGCAGGTCAGAAGCATGACGCTTGCTGTGATGCCAGAAACACCGCATATCTTCTGGCACTCACAAAGGACGAGAAAAGATTTGCCAAGACAATGAAGAGTGTGCTGGAGGCATTCAATCATGAAGAACTGACCTCGAGCATAGGAAGTTTGATAGACTTCTCAGCGTGGAACGGAGTTGGGGCTTGAGATGAACGATAGGGGGCTGCCGGAAGGCGGCCTTCTTGGGAAGAATGGGATAGATGGGAGAGAATGACAGAGTAAGTGGGTGGTAATAATCGCGGTTAAGGGATGGTAAATGTTGTAGATTTCGAGGGGGTGCTGGAATGAGTGGTCGAAAATCGGGAGTGAATGGTAGGACAGGGATGGGGGGATGGTGTATAATAATATAAAAGTCAATTTATACGAGTAGGGGGATAAGGTGAAATATATTGCACATATAAATGGTGTTTCAGAACAAAGTGTTAAGGATCATCTGATAGGAACAGCAAGGTTAACAGCTCAATTTGCTGATAAGTTTGGAAAAGCAGACTGGGGATATTGTTGTGGATTATTGCATGACATTGGTAAATATTCAAAGCAGTTTCAAAATAAAATAATTAATAACACAGATGATAAAGTCGATCATTCCACAGCAGGTGCAAAACTATGTATGGAATTGGGGGGGTATTATCAGTTATTAAGCTATTGTATAGCAGGACACCATGCTGGGTTACCAGATTATGGAAATACAGTTATTCATTCAAGTTTAAGGTATAGATGTGAAAAGAAAAAGATATATGATTATAGTTCGTATAAATATGAAATAGAGATTCCTGAATTGAAAACAGATCCAATTATATTACAGAATCTTTCAGATGCAGATTTTCCTTTAAGCGTTTTTCTTAGAATGATTTATTCGTGTTTGGTTGATGCAGATTTCCTTGATACTGAGTATTTTATGAAAAATGGGGATGTTAATAGAAACTCAGGGGAAAATGTAAAGATATTATTGAGCAAACTTGAAACACATATTAGTAGATGGTTGAAAAATGATAATACAGAATCGATAAATGGACGTAGAACAGAAATATTAAAACATTGTTTAAATGAAGGGCAGAATGAAAAAGGCTATTTTATGGAAAGGAACAGAGTTATAATGCGCCAGTAGGTAAGTATGCAGAATTTGCTTATACAACAGCGCTGAATTATCTTCTTTCTGAAAAGAAATATACTTTTCAATTGGGAGATTCAATGGTTGTATACTGGGCTGAATCGGCACAAACCCAGTATCAGGATATGCTTAAAAACTTTTTTAACTCTAACATAGATAATCAAAAGGAATTGGAAAAGATTTTTGGAAATTTGAAGAATGGACTAGCAGTGGATATAGATGATGTAAAAATTGATTTAAATCAAAGGTTTTATATTTTGTGTCTTGCGCCTAATGCTGCGAGATTGTCTATTCGATTTTTCTACGAGAATTCATTTGGTAATATATTGAAGAATTTATCAGATCATTATGAAAGAATGGCAATAGTTAAACCTGAGTGGGAAAAAGAGTATTTGAGTATTCAAGAGATGCTGATGGAAACTGGAAACAATAAATTGAAAGATAAAAAACTTGTATCAAACATGGCATCATTGGTATTAAGGGATATATTGATGGATGACAGGTATCCTACAGGTTTATATACCGAAGTGCTGGCAAGAATACGTGCAGAGCAAGGTGGTATAACTTACGGAAGGGCAGCTATTGTAAAAGCGTATTTAATAAAAAATTATAATATGAAGGAGGGAGAAAAGTACATGGGATTGAATGAAAATTGTAATGAACAGGCATATGTACTTGGAAGGTTGTTCGCGGTACTTGAATTGATTCAAAAGGATGCAAATCCAGGAATTAATTCAACTATCAAAGATCGATATTTTAATTCAGCATGTGCAACACCAGCGTCAGTTTTTCCAATTTTGATTAAGTTAAAAAATAGTCATATGAAGAAAATTGAAAGAGGTTCAACAGGATTAAAAATTCAGTATGAGAAAACGATAACAGAGTTAATGGGAAAATTAAACATGGCTGAAACACAGATAGGATTTCCAAGACGATTATCTCTTGAAGAACAGGGAAAATTCATGCTTGGATATTACCATCAGGTTCAGAAAAGGTACGAAAAAAAGGAGGATAAATAAATGGGTGATGTAATAAAAAACAGATATGAATTTGTAGTGTTATTTGATGTTGAGAATGGAAATCCAAATGGAGATCCTGATGCTGGCAATATGCCAAGAATTGATCCTGAGAGTGGATTGGGTTTGGTTACAGATGTTTGTATAAAACGGAAAATACGTAATTATGTTGAAACTGTTAAAGAAGATGAAAAGGGATATGGAATATATATAAAAGAGGATGTGCCATTAAATAAGAGTGACAGAAATGCTTGTAAAAGTTTAGGGGTTGAGGAGACTGAAGACAAAAAACTTACGGAAGAAATAAAGAAATTAAAAAAGTCAGATCCAGATGTTGATAGAAAATTGAGAGATTATATGTGCGAGAATTTTTATGATATTAGGACATTTGGAGCAGTTATGACTACGTTTGTTAAAGCCTCATTGAATTGCGGACAGGTCAGGGGACCGGTACAGTTAGGATTTGCTAGGAGCATAGATCCAATTATCAGTCAGGAAGTTACAATTACCAGAGTTGCAATTACAACTGAAAAGGATGCTGAAAACAAGAGTACAGAGATGGGAAGAAAAAGTATTGTACCATATGGGTTATATCGTTTGGAGGGATATATATCAGCAAATCTTGCAAGAAAGGTAACGGGATTTTCAGAAGAGGATCTTGATTTACTATGGGATGCACTTATCAATATGTTTGAAAATGATCATTCTGCCGCTAGAGGCAAGATGGCTGTGCGTGAGTTGATAGTATTTAAGCACAGTAAAGAACTTGGTGATTGTCCAGCATATAAGTTGTTTGATTCTGTTGAAGTTAAGAAGATGGATGGTATTGAATATCCAAGAAGATATCAGGATTATATTGTAGAGATACATAATGATAATATTCCAGACTCAGTAGAGGTAAAAAGGATGGTTTAATGGAGTACGCAGAAGAAGAGTATTTGATGATATCTGGTATACAGCATTTTAAGTTTTGCAGACGCCAATGGGCACTCATACATATAGAGCAGCAGTGGTCTGAAAATTATCATACTGCAGTAGGTGAGCTTATGCATAAGAAAGCTCATGATCCATATATTACGGAGAAGAGAAAAGATGTACTTATAGTGAGAGCACTTCCAATTGCATCCAGGAAACTGGGTGCAGTAGGGGAGTGTGATATTGTTGAGTTCCATAAGTGTGATGATGGAGTTTCTCTACGTGGGCATCGTGGATTATATAGCATATATCCAATTGAGTATAAAAAAGGAAAGCCCAAGGTGTCGGAGGAGGATAAACTTCAATTAGTAGTACAGACAATGGCCCTAGAGGAGATGTTTTCTACACAAATAGAAGAGGGCGCAATATATTATGGAGAAACAAGAAGAAGAGAAGTTGTGCAGGTTTCTCAGGAGCTAAGAGATATGGCAACTAAAATGTTTGAAGAGATGCATGATTATTTTAAGAGAGGGTATACTCCCAAGGTAAAACAAAGCAAATCATGTAATTCTTGCTCATTGAAAGACATTTGTTTGCCAAGATTAAATAAAGCTGGATCAGTAAAAAATTATATATCACAGATGTTAGGAGATAATGTTGAATGAAAAAATTATTAAATACACTTTATGTAACATCTGAAAATGGTTATTTGGGGTTAGAAGGAGAAACTGTTGTAGTATATCAAGATAGCCTAGAGATTGGCTGATTGCCTTTGCATAATTTGGATGGGATAGTTGTGTTTGGGTATAAAGGAACAAGTCCGGCACTTATGGGCGCATGTGCAGATCGGAATATTTCATTATGTTATGTAACTCCTCAAGGAAAATTTCTAGCTCGTATAACGGGAAAAGTAAAGGGAAATGTTATTTTGCGGAGACAACAATATGATAGCTCATTAGATGCAGAAAAAAGCCTAGAGATTTCCAAAAGTTGTATATTGGGTAAAGTATATAATGCACGATGGGTTTTGGAGAGGGCTATTAGGGATCATGCGATGCAGATAGATGCGGAACGGGTGAAACGCGCATCATTACATTTAAAAAATTCCTTGGAATTAATAAGAGGTGCTAAGTCAAATGATGAATTAAGAGGATATGAGGGAGAGGCGGCAAGTATTTATTTTGGGGTGTTCAATGAGCTTATATTACAGCAAAAAAGAGATTTTGTGTTTCAAGTAAGAAATAAACGACCTCCTCAAGATAATATAAATGCTATGCTGTCATTTGTTTATACATTATTGACCAATCAGATTGCATCGGCCTTGGAAGTTGTAGGGTTGGATCCGTATATAGGGTATTTACATACGGATAGACCTGGCAAGGCTTCGTTGGCGTTAGATTTAATTGAGGAATTTAGAGCGGTTTATGCAGATAGGTTTGTTCTGTCACTTATAAATAAAAGGATAATAACAGGAAAGGATTTTCCTAAAAAAGAAAATGGGGCAGTATTACTAAGTGATAATGCAAGAAAAAAGGTATTGGTGGAGTGGCAAAATAAAAAGAAAGAAGTAATTACACATCCATATTTGAAGGAAAAGGTTGAGTGGGGAATAGTGCCATATGTTCAGACAATGCTTTTGGCAAGATATCTCCGAGGGGATATTGATGGATACCCTGTTTTTTTGTGGAAATGAGGTGATAAGAATGTTATTATTGATAACCTATGATGTTAATACGGAAACATCTGCAGGAAAAAATAGATTGAGAAAGGTTGCAAAACAATGTGAAAATTATGGCCGACGAGTACAGAATTCAGTTTTCGAATGTATAGTGGACCAAGCACAGAGCGTTAAATTGAAAGCCTTGTTGTCTGAAATAATTGATGATACAGTGGACAGTCTCAGGTTTTATTATTTGGGAAGTAAATATCAAACTAAAGTTGATCATATAGGATGTGATAAGGGGATAGATGTTGATCAGCCATTAATTTTTTGATGTTGTGCGTAATGATAGTGAACATAGAATTACAAGGTCATTCGCACCATGAAAAATATACAGCTGAGAAGCGTATCTATCTATATATGCATAAGAAACAGATTTAATTGTAAAAAACAATAATATTATTAAGCGGTTTTGTATAGTTTTTTAAATTTTTTTGTGCAAAATTGCAGTCGCTCCGTTCGCCGGAGCGTGGATTGAAATGGCGATGGCTTACCGATTGAGGGCTTGACTGAGGGTCGCTCCGTTCGCCGGAGCGTGGATTGAAATAACTTTGCTATCAAGCCATATAATGTCACTTTTTGTCGCTCCGTTCGCCGGAGCGTGGATTGAAATTGAAAGACTTAGGGCGGCTGGGCATGACCCCGAGGTCGCTCCGTTCGCCGGAGCGTGGATTGAAATCTCGCGTATCTGCATGTTGACCTGTCGGCATCCCTCGTCGCTCCGTTCGCCGGAGCGTGGATTGAAATAAACGAAAGAAAACAAAGGTGTTTGCAGACAGGGTCGCTCCGTTCGCCGGAGCGTGGATTGAAATAAATCCAATACTGGCAAAAAGGTATAACTTAAAGTCGCTCCGTTCGCCGGAGCGTGGATTGAAATTGCCTTGTCGACGATATAAGAGGCGAGTATGAGAAGGTCGCTCCGTTCGCCGGAGCGTGGATTGAAATTACAGGTTCAGGTAAAACTACTACTATGAAAACGTCGCTCCGTTCGCCGGAGCGTGGATTGAAATATTAAAAAAGAGGAACACCGACAAGGCATTCCTGTCGCTCCGTTCGCCGGAGCGTGGATTGAAATCTCTGGGAATCCACAAATGCTTGCAAAGAGACACGTCGCTCCGTTCGCCGGAGCGTGGATTGAAATAACAAAGGCTCTGCCGATGTTGTTGAGGCTTATGTCGCTCCGTTCGCCGGAGCGTGGATTGAAATTGGATGTAGATAAGCGGTTTGATGCCTGTCTTCGTCGCTCCGTTTGCCGGAGCGTGGATTGAAATTGTGTCTGTGCTGTTGTGTTAGCGTTGATAGCGGCGTCGCTCCGTTCGCCGGAGCGTGGATTGAAATAGACCTACAGGACATTATGCTTGTCAAGAACTACGTCGCTCCGTTCGCCGGAGCGTGGATTGAATAGCAGTGGTCAAGTGCAATATGCAGTATAGAGGGTCGCTCTGTTCGCCGGAGCGTGGATTGAAATAGGTCAAAGATAATAACTCTTGTAGATGTTGTGAGTCGCTCCGTTCGCCGGAGCGTGGATTGAAATACCGCCGCACCGTCAAGTGTGGTCACGCTGAGCAGTCGCTCCGTTCGCCGGAGCGTGGATTGAAATAATAGTTGATGAAAAACAACTCAAGACAGTTATCGTCGCTCCGTTCGCCGGAGCGTGGATTGAAATTTAAATGCACTTGCTCCAGCACCAACTACACCGGTCGCTCCGTTCGCCGGAGCGTGGATTGAAATTGCACAATCCCTTCCATCCTGCCTTGCTTTCCAGTCGCTCCGTTCGCCGGAGCGTGGATTGAAATTCAGCACTATCAGGCATGTGGCTATTGCTGTGTGTCGCTCCGTTCGCCGGAGCGTGGATTGAAATATGAGCAACCGCATTGATGATCTTATCCTCTGGTCGCTCCGTTCGCTGGAGCGTGGATTGAAATCTCTGCATCTAAAACAGGTTCAACCGTAGCATCGTCGCTCCGTTCGCCGGAGCGTGGATTGAAATCATCAGATTGCTGCACAGATGGCTGGAATGGTTGGTGTCGCTCCGTTCGCCGGAGCGTGGATTGAAATTCTGTGTCTCTTTCATAAGTCATAAGCTTGATCGTCGCTCCGTTCGCTGGAGCGTGGATTGAAATTTGTCGATAAGGTCATCTGCAAGTTCTTTATTGCAGTTGCTCCGTTTGTCAGAGCGTTGATTGAAATTGGATGTACTTCCGTGGCTTGATGCTGGTCTTCTGTCGCTCCGTTTGCCGGAGCGTGGATTGCGTTTACAAACGAGGTGCCAGGTGCAAATGAACCAGATATTAACAAAATATGAATAAGTATGTTCAACGTGCACATGACACCGAGAATTACAGGCGATGTAGTGCATATCTAAAGTGCAAATTTACAAGACCGCTGGACAAGTAAATCATTGATAAACAGGGAGGATTTAAGCGTGCGTGATAAGACAAATACTTTAAAATCCGCCATCTACGGTCTTGCCGTAGGCGATGCGTTGGGCGTCCCGTATGAATTTAAATTCAGGGGCGCATTTGAGTGCACAGATATGATAGGCTATGGTACGCACAATCAGCCGGAGGGAACCTGGTCGGATGATACCAGTGTGCCGCTTGCAGAGGCAATAATGGAACGTACCGGAAGGTTCAAAGCTATCGGCAGCTATTGGAATAGAGAATATGGTTAACAGTTTATCCGTAGGATCTTCGGGGTACGTTGTTGATACATTTGTGGCGGCAATGTGGTGCCTGCTTACGACGGATAACTACAGGGATTGTGTGCTCAAGGCGGTGAATCTGGGCAGCGATACGGATACGACAGCAGCGGTAGCCGGGGGACTTGCGGGAATCATGTATGGACTTGAAGGTATACCAGATGAGTGGTTGTCAAAGATGAAGTCAATGGACATGATAGATCAAGAATTATTTCCTTCGCTCCAATAATTGCAATCCCACGTCTCTGAGGATATAGCATCATTGAAAAGCCTCATAAAAACAGGTATAATAATTAACAACGGCCCATCACATCAAACAAAGAGTTGTGACGGGCTTTATCTTTAAAGAATAAAGGAGATATATAGAAAATGGCAGATTTTAAATACGAAATAGTAGAGCACATAGGAGTGATCTCGGAAAGTGCAAAGGGATGGACTAAAGAACTTAATAAGATATCGTGGAACGGTGGCACACCAAAGTATGATATCAGAGAGTGGGCCCCAGAGCATGAGAAGATGGGTAAGGGTGTAACACTTACAGAAGAGGAGGCGTCTAAATTAAAGGCGTTGCTGTAGAGACAGCACGAGAAAGGACTAGGTCAATGAAGATATTTGTTGACGCCGACGCCTGCCCCGTAGTAGGCATAGCAGAAGACATAGCAACAAAATACAACATCCCAGTAACGCTTCTATGCGATACGAACCATGTCCTCACATCTGATTACAGTGAGGTTATCGTGGTCGGTGCCGGAGCGGATGCGGTGGATTACAAGCTGATAAGCATTTGCCATAGAGGTGATATAGTTGTAACTCAGGATTATGGTGTGGCAGCGATGGCACTGGGAAAAGGTGCATTTGCGATACATCAATCAGGAAAATGGTATACAAATGAGAATATCGATCAGATGCTTATGGAGAGACATTTGAATAAGAAAGCGAGAAGGGCATCGAGTAGGAATCATATCAAAGGGCCGAGGAAGAGGACAGAAGAGGATGACCAGAGATTTGCGGAGTCATTTGAGAAGCTGCTGCGAAAGGCAAATAATCTGTAGATACATATGAAAGTGGAGGGGGATTCGAACCCTCACCACACATGAACCGGAAGAGGTCAGATTTTAATGGATGATAAAAATACAAACAGAACAATAGAATACTACAACACACATGCTGACAGGTATTCCGAGATAACCAGAAATGCAGACATGTCGGACATTTACAAGCGCTTTGAGGAACATCTCAAGCCAGGCAGCAGGATTCTTGATCTTGGCTGCGGCAGTGGTCGCGACAGCAAATATTTTCTGGACAAGGGATATGATGTCGTATCTCTGGATGCGTCTGAAACAATGTGTAAGAAGACATATGAGCTCACGGGAAGACCTGCTCTGAATATGCGTATAGAGGATATAAACTGCGAAAATGAATTTGATGCGGTGTGGGCATGTGCCTCGATGCTCCATGTTGACAAGGGTGATATGATCAAGATCTTTGCGAAGGTTATGAAAGCGCTTAAGATTGGCGGTGTATTCTATGCTTCGTGGAAGTATGGAAAAGGTGAGCAGACGCGGGATGATGGAAGAACATTTGCCAATTATACCGAGACAAAGGTTTGTGATATGGTGTATTCGGTTTCTGGCGCGGCCCTTGAGGATGTATGGACGAGTCAGGATGTGAGACCTGACAGGACAGGTCAGGGACATTTGTGGGTAAATGTTCTGGTGAAGAAGACCAGAGTTGTCATAACTGAGAAGGAGTTCCTGAATATTTTCTGGAAGCAATACCAGATCATTGAGAAGGACGTCCGGATCAGTTCTGAGTATGTGGATATCCACAAGAGCAACTTCTCGACATTTTCAAGCAGATACATAAATATGTTCCTGAATATCTGCAGCAATATAGACTCTCTGATAGAGATATATTGCAAGATAGTCGAGGAGGATGATTACAGGAAGAAGTACAGCATACATGACAGGCTTACTCCTGTGCTTAGAAAATTCCCGGATATCCGGCTGGATGCGGTGAGGACGATAGATACTTTTGAGGATATTGAGCTGAAACCGTTCAGTGCGTTTGTGGGTGACCGGATCGCAGATTGGTGGAATGACTATAATCTGGTAAAACATGCCAGAAGTGACAGGAACGAGAAGACTGGAATGTATAATTTCCAGCGGGCAAATCAGAAGAATGTGCTGACGGCGATGGCAGCGTATTTTATCGTGTGCAACCGTATATATGAGGAGATATGCGAGATCTCGGCAACACCGAAGAGGCTTCTCAAGTCAAAAATATTCCTGTATGTGAAGAATGGTGAGTAGATAAGGAAAGGTAATAGGCCATGGTAAAACAGATAGTAAGAGACCAGATGTTTCTTAGCCAGAAGTCATCTCCGATGACTCCTATGGATGTGGGGATCATTGCAGATATGCAAGACACATTAGCGGCAAATCAGGCGAGGTGCGTCGGCATGGCGGGCAACATGATCGGATATAAGAAGAGGATAATCATCGTCAGCATGGGATTTGCCAATGTTGTCATGCTGAATCCGGTTCTTCTGTCAAAGTCGGGGGCTTACGAGACAGAGGAGGGATGTCTGTCTCTGGACGGCACGAGAAAGGTGACAAGGTATAGAGACATAGAGGTAGAGTTTCAGGATGCATCATTTGCAAAAAAGCGTATGAAGTTCAACGGATATATAGCCCAGATAGTGCTCCATGAGATGGATCACCTTGAGGGGCGAATAATTTAGGAGAGTTTATGGAATCAAAAGACGGAACATGGATCATGTATGGAGTTTCGGAGGATGATCCGGAGTGCCTGCACACGGTGGACGAGCTTATCGGATATATAGAGGAAGTGGGATTTCTGCCTCTTTTCCGCAATGAGATACCTGGATTTTCAGTGGAGGAGCGAACCACGGAGAAGTACTGGTGGAGTGAGGATGCAGAGAGAGATCCTTGGGTGTGGCGCGAGATCATAGCCAGAAGAGGCGATATCGCATATGGCAAATTTTTCCACAATAAGGCGGGATTTATCTCAAAGAAATGGTTCCCGTATTTTGCAAATTATAGAAGAGCTGGATATGATTTCGATGCCAGATGGGATGATGAGCTTGCATCATTCAGACAGAAGAAGATCATGGATCTGTTCATGGATGACCGGATAGATGAGGAGAGCGATGCGGAATTTGCAGCAGAAAAACCGGAGAGCCTGTATGATACAGAGCTGTTATCATTTGATATCAAGAAGCTTGCCGGATTTGGCAAGGACGGCGAGAAGGGCTTTGAGGGTACGATGACACAGCTTCAGATGCAGACCTATCTGTGTGCATGCGATTTTAGAAAGCGGGTGAACAAAAAGGGAGCGGAATACGGCTGGAATGTGGCTGTGTATTCCATGCCGGAAAAGCTGTGGGGATATGATCACGTGACGTCCGCATATGATGAGAGCCCTGAGGAATCGTGGAAGAGGATAGTGAAGCATATGGATGATATCTACCCGATTGCCACAGAGAAACAGATAAAGAAAGTCTTAAAGTAGATACGATATACAGACAAGATGACGAAAATATTTATATGTATGGAAACTGCATCAACACGATTGAAAATAGTCATGTTGGTGCAGTTTTTTATGAAATAAACTGGATGACATAGCAAATACTCCTATAGCAGTTACTCTATATGAAATATTTATTCTTTTATATAAAATTTATATGGACTTAAGGTTTACATGCACTTACATTAATTCAAAACTCTAATTCAAAACTCTAATTCAAAACTTTACATAAAAAGTTTACACATAACATTACATATATCTTTACATATGTGTTTACATATGTTATGTTTATATGCAAGTCAGGTTATAAAGAATAATATGATGCCTACTTGAAGAGGAGAAATGATGAACACTGTATATGATGTTATTATCGTGGGAACTGGCGCTGCAGGTTTGTTCTGTGCGTTGAATTTTCCAGAGACAAAAAAAAGTCTGTATTATCACAAAAAGGCGGGCTGATGAGTCCGACTCTTTTTTGGCCCAGGGCGGCATATGTATGCTGCGGGGTGAGGAAGATTACGAAGATTATTTTGAAGACACCATGAGAGCCGGCCATTATGAGAACAATAAAAAGACAGTCGATCTTATGATCAGATCATCGAATCTTGTTATCAGAGAATTGATAAGGCTTGGAGTTAGATTTGAGAGAGATGAGAGCGGTAAGCTTGCCTTCACCAAGGAGGGAGCTCACAGCCAGCCCAGAATATTGTTCCACGAGGATATTACCGGCAAAGAGATTACATCCACTCTGCTGGAGTGTGCAAAGAAGAAATCCAATATCGAGATATATGAGTATACGACTATGCTCGACATCGTATGCAATGACAATGCCTGTGGTGGCGTGGTTATAGCTGATGAGGCGAATAACATAAGCATACTTAGATCCAACAACGTTGTATTGGCGTGTGGTGGAATCGGAGGCATATATAAGAACTCAACGAATTTTGCCCATATAACAGGTGATGCCATAGCAATTGCCTTAAAACATGGAGTAGAGGTAGAGAATCTGAATTATGTGCAGATCCACCCGACGACACTGTTTAGCCGGAATAAAGGAAGAAGGTTTCTGATATCTGAATCTGTGAGAGGCGAAGGCGCATGGCTTCTAAACAAGGCGGGCGAAAGGTTTACAGATGAACTGCAGCCTCGTGATGTAGTCAGCCATGCAATATGGAAACAGATGGAGATAGATGGAACGGAGCATGTATGGGAAGATCTGAGACCGCTTGGAAGAGATGTGATCTTGCAGCATTTTCCACATATATACAGGCAGTGCAAGGATGAGGGGTATGATGTGCTTGTTGAACCGATACCGGTTGTGCCGGCTCAGCATTACCACATGGGCGGAGTGAAGGCAGATCTCGCCGGAAGGACATCCATGGAAGGATTGTACGCGGTAGGAGAAGCCGGATGTAATGGAGTGCATGGCAGAAATAGGCTGGCAAGCAATTCGTTACTTGAGTCGCTTGTATTTGCACAGAGGGCGTCAGATGATATCATGTTCAGCAGAGAGCACAGAGGCTGTGGAGAAGACAACATAGATCTGTCTGAATATGAAGATATAGATGGTTTGTTTAGAGAATATAAGAATATAGTTTTGACAGAAACGGAAAGAAGAGGCTGAGAATGAATCAGATAACAATGAAATTGAATGCGGACAAGCTTATAATGATGGCTTTACAGGAGGATATCACAAGTGAGGATGTATCTACAAATGCGGTGATGCCAAAGGCACAGAAAGGAAAAGTCGACCTGATATGCAAGCAGGATGGAATCATTGCAGGACTTGATGTATATGCAAGAGTATTTACACTTTTAGATGACAGCACTGAGGTTGAGTTCTTCTGCAAAGATGGCGATGAGGTGAAGGCTGGCCAGCTTATGGGAATTGTGACTGGTGATATCAGGGTTCTTCTCTCTGGCGAGAGGGTTGCGCTTAATTACCTGCAGCGTATGAGTGGCATAGCTACGTATACCCATGAGGTTGCAGAACTTCTTAAAGGAAGCAAGACCACTCTGCTGGATACCAGAAAGACCACACCTAATTGCCGTATATTTGAGAAGTATGCAGTCAGAGTCGGCGGAGGCAGCAATCACAGATACAATTTGTCGGATGGAGTATTACTTAAGGATAATCATATAGGCGCTGCGGGAAGTATAACCAATGCAGTGAGAATGGCAAAGGAGTATGCACCATTTGTCCGCAAGATAGAGGTTGAAGTTGAGACACTGGATCAGGTAAAAGAGGCTGTTGAAGCGGGAGCCGATATCATTATGCTTGACAATATGACAACGGATCAGATGAGGGCTGCGATCGATTTGATCGATGGACGTGCGGAGACAGAATGTTCAGGCAATGTTACAAAAGAGAACATAGAGAGACTGATATCATTGGGAGTGGATTATATATCAAGCGGTGCGCTTACACACAGCTCACCTATAATGGATATATCGATGAAAAATCTTCATGCGGAGGAATAAAGTGAAAGCAAAAGAGAGAAGGGAAAGGATACTTGACATTGTGAAGAATTCAGATGTCCCTGTTCCGGCAAATAAGCTTGCGTCAGAATTCGATGTCAGTAGACAGATAATAGTGCAGGACATTGCAGTGATCAGGGCGGCTGATGATGGCATAATTGCAACTAACAGGGGTTATATATACAAGAATGAATCAAAATGTCAAAGAGAGTTTAAAGTAAAACACGGTTATGACAGGACTGAGGAAGAACTCACGATCATAGTTGATTATGGCGGTGTTGTAAAGAATGTAAGTATAAGTCATACGGTGTACAATCGTGTTACTGCAAAGATGAATATTGCTTCCAGATACGACGTGGCAAAATTTATGAAAAAATTGGAAAACAGCCAGTCGTCCCTGCTTGGAAATGCTACGAACGGATATCATTACCATCTGATAGAGGCTCCAAGTGAAGAAATCCTGGACAACATAGAGCAGAAACTTGATGAGACAGGCTTCCTTGTTCCGTGGCAGGAGTGGGAGAAATAGCATAAAATGATTTGGAGAGAATAAAATGACGATAAAAGAGATACAGGAAGAGATAATCAGACTGAAGAAAGAGAAAGATTTCTGCATACTGGCACATGCTTATCAGGGACATGAGATTCTTGAAGTTGCAGATTATATGGGAGATTCATATGGACTTAGCGTGGAGGCGAGCAAGGATTCCCGCAAAAATATAATAATGTGTGGTGTGCGTTTTATGGCGGAGACATGTAAGATATTGTCCCCTGATAAGAATGTGTACCTGCCTAATCCTGAGGCCGGATGTCCGATGGCTGAGCAGATGAACCTTGAAACGCTGAATGAGATGAAGAAGAAGTATCCGGGATATGCGGTTGTCGCCTATATAAATACGACATCTGAATTGAAAACTGCCTGTGATGTATGTGTGACATCCTCATCAGCAGTGCAGATCTGCAGCAAGCTTGATAATGACAAGATTCTTTTTATTCCAGATCCGAATCTTGGAAACTATGTTCAAAAGCAGATGCCGGAAAAGGAATTTGCATTTTTTAACGGCGGATGTCCTAGACATCTTGCGGTTACCCTAGATGATGCTTTGAAGGCAAAAGCGTTACATCCACATGCGGAACTTCTTGTCCATCCTGAGTGCAGGCCGGATGTAGTAGCAGAGGCTGATTATGTAGGTTCAACCACAGGAATCATGGCATATGCCAGAAAGTCAGAGAAAAAAGAGTTTATCATCGGTACAGAGCACAGTATTGTGGAGCATCTTCAGTATGAGTGCCCTGACAAAATGTTCTATCCAATTTCTTCAAAGCTGATGTGCCATAATATGAAGCTTACTACCCTGGTTGATATATTGAATGTATTAAAGGGCACAGGTGGCGAAGAGATAGTCCTATCTGATGAGGTGATGGAGGGAGCTTCCCGCTGCATCAACAGAATGATCGCGCTTGGATAACGATTTGCGGATGCCGGGAAACAGTATATAAACAAAGTTTTGTAATAAACATTTACTTTCAAGGCTTCATGTGATACTTGGGACCCTGACAGCGACTATTGCTTAATTATATAAATACGGTTGCTTATTAGTTCATTAAGCGACCGTATTTTTTGTACCTGTGTTATAATGTTATAAAAGTGTATAATATTATTTGTAAATTATGATCAGCCGGACTGGCTGGAGTATAGGAGGACATGATGGGTATTGTTGAATTAAAAAATGACAGAATTGCTATCGGAGTAAATACTCACGGTGCAGAGCTTGTGAGTCTGAAGAGTAACGAGACGGATAGAGAGTATATGTGGTGCGGAGATGCGGCATATTGGGGAAGAGTTTCTCCGGTGCTGTTTCCATTTGTCGGAAAGCTTGAGAATCAGACATATAGACATGATGGAGTTACATATGAGGGTATTCCGCAGCATGGTTTTGCAAGGGACAGCGAGTTTGTGGTGGCAGAGCAGACAGAGGATACAGTGTGGTTTGAGCTTGTGAAGGACGAGAAGTGGCAGAAGAACTATCCATTTGATTTTACTCTCCGCATTGGTTACAGGCTTGAGGGCGCAAGTGTTCATGTGATGTGGACAGTGGTCAACACAGGCGCCGGAAAGCTTCATTTCTCAATCGGTGCACATCCTGCGTTTGCCTGCGATGGCGGCATAAATGGTTATTCACTTGATATGCATACCAATAAGTCCGAGATTGAATGTGGTCTGCTTACAGAAAGTGGTGTTCTTGGCAGCAGGACAGTTACCCATAGCCTCACGGCTGGTGTGCTGAAGCTTAACGATGCGATGTTTGACGAGGATGCCCTTATCATAGACGGGAAGGGCATAAATACCGTGACACTCAAGGACGTATCGGATAAGCCGGTTCTTCAGCTGAAATTTGACGTGCCACAGATTGGTATATGGTCGCCTGCCAAGAAGCATGCACCATTTGTCTGCATAGAGCCTTGGTTTGGCAGATGCGACAGAGAGGGCTATGCCGGTGAACTAGAAGACCGTGAGTATTCAAACAGCCTTGAGAGTGGACATTCATTCAACAAAGAGTACGTTATAGAAGTTTTATAATAAAAGTGCCGAAAATTTAGAATTGCATATATAAAAGAAATCGAAAGTGCGGGAGCCTCTAAAACAGAGATATCCCGCACTTTTTATATACTCCATTGGGGGACGGAGGTACCTGTCCCCTTTGTCGAAGTGGAGATATTATAGAAAATACCACTTGACACATAATACTATGCGTTGTATAGTATACCACGTTAGGAGGTATAGCGATGGACACACAATTAAAAAGAGGAATGTTGGATGTATGTGTGCTGGCAGCCATAAAGGACGAGGATTCATATGGATACCAGATCATCAAAGATATGAAACCATATGTGACCATATCTGAATCAACACTTTATCCCATACTCAGGAGACTTGAAGCTGGCGCTTTCCTGAATGTGTATTCTGTGGAGCATAATGGCAGACTAAGAAAGTATTACCATATAACAGATGCCGGAAGGGCGAGGATAGAAGAGTTCAAAGAAGAGTGGAAGGAATTGGAATCTATATATCAGTTCATAGTGAAGGAGGATGAAGCAGATGAATAAGCAGGAATATCTGACGGCCATAAGGGAGAAGATCAAGGCCATGCCGGCTGAGGATATAGAGAGATTTACAGATTATTATAGTGAGATGATCGATGACAGGATCGAGGATGGACTTTCCGAGGATGATGCTGTTGCGGATATGGTGTCGCCGGATGATGCGGTAGAACAGATACTCTCGGAGATGCCTCTTGCAAAGATCGTCAAAGAGAAGATAAAGCCAAAGCATGAGCTCAAAGCTTGGGAGGTTATCCTTATAATTCTCGGATCGCCGGTATGGATACCGCTTCTCATAACCGCAGCGGTGCTTTTATTAACACTTTGGATAGTAGCATTTACACTGCTTGTGTCATTTTATGTGGTCGTGCTCAGTTTTGTAGTGGCAGGGATATGCGGAATAGTGAGTGTAATCCCACTGTTCATAGCCCATTGCCCATATGCAGCTTTTCTCATGCTTGGAGCAGCGCTTATCGGTACAGGAATTGCGATACTTTTCATTGTGTCGGTAAAACCTGTTACAGTGGGCATATTCAAGGTGTGCAAGGCCAGTGTGAACGGTATCAAGAGAATGTTTGTAAAGGAGAAATAGGATATGAGCAGGACAAAGAAAGCGGTTATAGCGGCATCGGTTATGATAGTTGCCGGAATAATAACTATAATATCTGCATTTGCGGCAAATGGTTTCAGCTGGCCGAATGTGCAGATCAATCTCAAGGATATGAAGTCAGAGAATATACAATATGAGAAAAAGACAGAGTATGTAAAAGATGGATTCAAGAGCATAGACATAGAGAGCTCATCGGATATAGATGTCATGGTGAAGAAGGCCGAGGGAGATGCAGACTACGTTGAGTATTATGATTGCACAGGTCTTACACATCATGTTGATGTGAAGGATGGGGTTTTGAAGATAACAGCCGATGATACGAGAAATAGAGCATTTAATATATCACTGGGTGTGAGTACAGTTGCATGGCCGTCGGTTACAGTATATCTCGCTGGGACTGAATATGAGGATATAAAGATAGTCACAGGCAGCGGCGATGTGGATGTGGAATATTATCTTGCGGTGAAGGATATAGACATTGTTACTTCGAGCGGAGACACCGGTATAACAGGTGCAAATGCAGACAGCATCACAGTAAAAGCAAGTAGCGGTTGTATAAAGCTTGACAGTGTTGCGACAGAGGAGCTGAATCTTTCCGCAAATAGCGGAGATCTCACACTCAGCGACACTGTAGCTGCAGATAAGGCTGAATTCACAACGAAGAGTGGTGATATCAGTTCAACAAATATGAAATCAGAGAGGGTAGTATGCAATGCGTCAAGTGGTGATATAACACTCTCGGACAGTGATGCGGCAGTATTCACCATAGAAACTTCAAGTGGTGATGTATCAGTGGATATAACTTCAAATAAGAGATTCAATTATAAGACAAAGACAAGCAGTGGCGATGTAGATGTTCCGGATTCTTATGTTGATGCAGAGGGCAGCTGTGAGATCATTACGAGCAGCGGTGATATAGATGTGACGAAGAGAGATTAAATGCGTATATAAGGCAGGTATATAGTACATGTAAAATCATAGAATATATAATACATGTATACAGAGCAATTTTATAGTATGACAGAGAGCGGGCTTTTCCATTTGAGGGATGTCCGCTCTTTGCGTATTTGTGAAAAATAATATCATGTAAGGTCACTGCTTATTGTGAATTTCAATCAAAAATGGTATCTTAGAATATATATGTCTATTAGCATAAGATAAAGGGAGAGTGTTACATGAGTGCATTTGCGTTGAGGCTGGCGATACTGCCATCGATTTTACTTTTGTTGTTTGTGGTGGGGAAAAATAAACAGAGAAGAAATCCAACCAGTCTCCTTGTGTGGCTGGCGGTTCTTGGCGCGGTGAGTGCCATACCTGCGGTCATTGTTGAAATTTTGGGTTCGGGATTATTGTATATGCTTGGATTGGATCCCAGCTCTGCAATGTATAATTTTGTGGAGTGTTTTTTCATAGTTGCGATGATAGAGGAGCTTGGAAAATTCCTTGGAATGCTTTTGATGACATGGAAGAACAAGAATTTTGATCACAGCTATGACGGAGTGATATATGGAGTTTGCTCATCCCTCGGATTTGCAACTCTTGAGAATGTAATATATGTGTTTCAGGGAGGAATAGGTACCGGAATCATGCGCGCCGTATCTGCGGTTCCGCCTCACTGTGCGTGTGGTGTTGTTATGGGATTTTTATATGCCAAAGCGAGAGAAGATGCCAATAATGGTGAGAGTGCATTTGGCAATCTTCTGCTTGCGTATGTGTGTCCTCTTGGAATACATGGTCTGTATGACTTCGTTCTGTCGGTTGAGGACACCAGTGTTCTGCTCTGTATAGCGGTACTTGCGCTAGTGATAATTCTGATGTTCCTTCTTATAACACATGCGGCAAAGGAGGATCATATTATAGCTGTACAGCCTATATGGACAGCACCATACAATTTCAGATATATGCCTATGAGAGGCTGTCAGTCAAATCATTATAACCAGCCAGGCGGCTATGGCACGCAGCCGAACACATACGGTCAGCCAGGCGGCTATGGAGCGCAACCGAATACATACGGTCAGCCGGGCGGCTACAGAGCGCAGCCGAACACATACGGTCAGCCAGGCGGCTACGGAGCGCAACCGAACACATACGGTCAGCCGGGTAGCTACGGCACGCAGCCGAACACATATGGTCAGCCGGGCAGCTATGGAGCGCATCCGAACACATACGGTCAGCCGGGCGGCTACGGAGCACAGTCGAATACATACGGTCAGCCGGGCGGCTACGGAGCACAGCTGAATATATATGGACAGTTCGGGCATACGGATACATATGGTCAGACAGGAAATTATGGCACACAGCCAGATAATAGAAGATAATACTAAATATTGTGATGAGGTGAATAAAGAATGATATTGATAAAAAACGGACGAGTCGTTGACCCTGTAACAGGTACAGATGAGATTATGGATGTGTTGGTTGACGGAAATACTATAGCAAAGACCGGAAAGGACTTGGATGTGGATTGTGCTGAGGTGATTGATGCCACGGGACTTGTGATCGCGCCGGGACTTGTGGATACACATGTGCATTTTCGTGATCCAGGATTCACATATAAAGAAGATATAAATACAGGAGCTGCGGCTGCAGCCAGGGGCGGATTTACCATGGTTGTATGTATGGCGAATACAAAGCCTGCAGTGGATAATCTGGATACTCTGAAGTATATACAGGAGAAAGGCGCCAAGACTGGTATTCACGTTGTTCAGACTGCCACAGTGACAAAAGAGCTCGCAGGCAAGGAACTTGTGGACATGGATGGTCTTGCAGCGGCTGGTGCGGCAGGATTCACGGATGATGGAATCCCTATTATGGACGAGAAACTTTTGCTTGAAGCCATGGAAAAGGCCAGAGAGCTTGATCTTCCTATAAGCCTTCATGAAGAAGATCCACTGTTTATAGTACAGCCGGGGGTAAATCAGGGCAAAGTCTCAGAAAAGCTTGGGTATGGAGGCGCGTCGAGGACAGCCGAGGATATAATGGTCGCAAGGGATTGTGTTCTGGCTCTCCACACCGGAGCCTCTGTGTGTATACAGCATATCAGTTCAGGAAATTCGGTGGATATAGTAAGGACGGCAAAGAAACTTGGTGCGGATGTTCATGCAGAGGCAACACCACATCATTTTACCCTTATAGAGGATGCTGTGTTGAAATATGGCACACTGGCAAGGATGAATCCACCACTCAGAACGGAGAAGGATAGAAGACAGATCATAGAAGGCATTCAGGATGGAACTATAGATATGATCGTTACGGATCATGCGCCACATAGCAGTGAGGAGAAGGCAAGAGCTCTGGACAAAGCACCAAGTGGCATAACCGGTCTTGAGACATCGCTGGCATTAGGTATTTATTCTCTTGTACAGCCGGGCTATATATCACTTATGAAGCTTATGGAGCTTATGAGTAAGAATCCGGCGGAATTTTACCGCATGGAGCCGGGGAAGATAGCAGAGGGTGCACCGGCAGACCTGGTCATATTTGGTGAAAATGAGCAGTGGATAGTTGGCAATTTTGCATCAAAGGCGGAGAACAGTCCGTTTGCTGGATGGACATTGCCGGGAAGGGTACACTATACGATGTGTGGCGGAAAAATAGTATTTGACGCTGATAAGTACGATAACGCGGTGAGATAGATTACATGGAGAAAATTAGAAGACATTATGTGTTTAAAGGTCGTGTTCAGGGCGTGGGATTCAGATACAAGGCGGAGTACGCTGCTTCCAGATTCGGTGTCACAGGATGGGTTCGCAATATGTATGACGGATCGGTTGAGATGGAGGCCGAAGGAATCCCAGAGGCACTTGATAAGGTTGTGTCGGTTCTTAGACAGGACAGGTATATTTTTATCGAGGATATGGATGTGAAGAATATTCCTTTGGAAGATGACAGGGGATTCCATGTGAGGTCTGGCTGGTAAAGATGTACTGCAAACGTCGCAGAGAAAGAGAGGCATACACTGTGGTAAAGATAGATTTGATAACCGGATTCCTGGGATCAGGCAAGACTACATTTATCAGAAAATATGTGAAATATTTGGTTGATAAGGGATACAACGTTGGAATATTGGAGAACGATTATGGTGCAGTGAATGTAGATATGATGCTGCTGCAGGATTTGATGGGCCCTAATTGTCATGCCGAGATGGTGGCAGGAGGCTGCGGAGAGGACTGCCATAAGAGAAGATTCAAGACAAAACTCATAGCAATGGGGATGAGCGGATATGACAGGGTTATTGTGGAACCTTCTGGAATATTTGATGTAGATGAATTCTTTGATACTCTTCATGAGGAACCGCTTGACAGGTGGTATGAGGTTGGAAGCATTATTGCAATAGTCGATGCAAAGCTTGATACAGATATGTCCAGACAGTCAAGGTATGTTCTTGCATCTGAAATCGCCAACTGCGGAGTTTTGGTCATGAGTAAGACGAGCGGAGTTTCGGAAGATGAAATATCGCATACAAAGGAATTTGTGAATAAAACTCTGGAGGAATTTCAGTGCAGACGCCGGTTTGACGGAGATGTGATCACAAAGGATTGGGAATTGTTTGGCAGTGAAGACTATGAGAGATTTATGTCAGTCGGATATAAGCTCAATGATTTTACGAAGCTTTGGTTCAAACAAAGCGATGTCTATAGCTCTGTATATATAATGAACAGGAATTTTACCAGAGAACAACTTGTCGATATAGTGAATCGGGTATTTTCAGATAAAGATTGCGGAGATGTGTTCAGGATAAAGGGATTTTTTAGCGTAGAACAGGACAGCTGGCTGGAGCTTAATGCCACAGTCCATAAGACAGAGATAAAACCCATTGATAAAGGGCAGAAAATAATCATAATTATCGGCTCTGATCTTATGGAAGATAAAATAAAACAATACTTTGAAGAATAGATAGATATGCCGGGAGTTTATTCATGAGGGATGACGGAAAAGATAATAAAAAAGACAGAAAAAGGCCTAAATTGAATAAAGAACAGAAGTTGAAAAAACAAGTCGAGGAGCTGCAGGAACAGGCACAGATCGATCTGGAGGGATACGTTACATGTAGATCAGCACTTAGGGCGGTAAGGCAGGAGCTGGTGGATGAAGAAAAAAAATTGGAACGTGTAAAGGCAGATTATCATGAGATGAAAGAACGGCACGCTCCGTTAAAGTATCTTAGTGCAGAATACAAGAGAGTGCGCAGGATAAAAAGACATGTTCGTGACCTCACAAAGACAAAGAAAAAACTGCACCGGGATATGAAGGAACATCGCGATGGAGTCAGGAGAAAGACGGTCACCAATATATTTGCCCTTGTGTCATTTGCAGCCATGATCATGATGATACTATGGAGACTCAGGCAGTTGTCATATGGAGTGTATTATCAGGCAATGTATGCTGCCGGGCAGCCATTGGAAGCTATCATGGTTGCCGTGTGCAGACAGCTTTTGAGAGTGGCGTGTATCGGGTATGGATTGTGCGTTATATGGCAGTCGATACAGGTGTGGTTTATGAAGAAAAAGGGCTGGCTTGGCATATTGAGGCTATCTGTTAAGAAAAAGTCATACTGGTTAATGTTTGTCGGCATACCACTGCAGCTCCTAAGTTACGGGGATGTGCTGACAAATGCACTGATGCTGGTCACCATTATATGCCATATGGGAATGGCGATCCTACTGTCAACGAAGGAGATACCAAGACGGCTGATAAAGACATTTGCGGTGTTATATTTCGGATCTATAGGAGTAATTGCCTTATATAGCGTTGTGTTTTGCAGAAATTATGAGTTGCCAGGTGTTTCGGATAGCACGAGTACACATGCTGTAAGCAATGGTTCTTTCCTGGCACAGATGTGGGAGATGTCAACAGAGTCAGAATTCTACAATATGGGTATGTACAATACAGATATGACGAGGTCATATGATATGATGACTATTCCGGGACTTGACTATGCGATGACTCTCAATTGCGAGACAAAAGAGCCGGATAGCTGCACTTCCATGACACCGCAGGGGATCGCTGTCACTGATAAATATACATTTATAAGCGCATATTGCAGAACCAAGGCGCATAGATCAGTTATATTCATGCTTGATTCAAAGACTGGAGCATATCTCAAGACGATCGTTCTTAAGGATACAACTCATGCTGGCGGGCTGGCCTATGATGATAAGAATGATGTTTTGTGGTTCTCTTCATATTTGTCAGTGGAAGAGGAGGATACCAGAACGAAATATGCATCTATATCTTGTCTGACGCTTCAGTCTATGGTTGCGTATAATTTCGATAGCCAGAATACAGCTATAGCGTATAGAAATACTTGTCCTGTCATGTTCCCTGCTACATCATTTATAACATATTATGATGGGCTCATATATGCGGGATATTGGAAAAAGGAGAAAAATGGCTATAGTATGGCTGCCAGTTACAAGATAGTGAATGGGGGGACGGCAATTGCCGATGATCCGGAAGAGGCGTTTTACATCCCCGGAAGAGTTCAGGGGCTTCAGGTTTACAGAAATGAGATCATATTTTCGATATCATACGGTATAGATGAATCTAAAGTAGAGGTGTATGACATCAAATCAGGAAAAATATCCGGGTCAAACTATAGCAGCGAAACGCCGAAGCAGGAACTTAAGCTTCCGCAGAAATTGGAACAGATATATTCATACAATGGCAGATTGTATTGTTTATTTGAGTCAGGAAGCTTTGCATACAGGCTGACAGCCCCTGTGTGTATGGATAGAGTTGTGAGCCTTGACGAATCTGCTCTAGTGCAGAGAAGGTAATAGATATGTGTGATAAAATGTACAATGTATTGTATATGGATTTGGGAATTTACAAGGAGTGGAGGATATTTTATGGGAGAAGAATTAAATAAGGATGGAGAACATTCATCTGAGGCAATAGCAGATAATATGGGTAATGCTAATACGGGATCAGCATCACTGGGATATACGAATGGAATGGGACCGGGCACGCCACCACCGCCGGGATATACGAATGGAATGGGGCCGGGCACGCCACCGCCGCCGGGGTATACGAATGGAATGGGACCGGGCACGCCACCACCGCCGGGATATACGAATGGAATGGGATCGTGCACGCCACCGCCGCCGGGGTATACGAATGGAATGGGGCCGGGCACGCCACCACCGCCGGGGTATACGAATGGAATGGGACCGGGCACGCCACCACCGCCGGGATATACGAATGGAATGGGACCGGGCACGCCACCACCGCCGGGATATATGAACGGAGGAATGGGAGTTCCACCACAGGGGTATAGAGCCACGAGACCACCGCAGAGGAGAAATCCTGCAATATCTGCAGAACGGTTTAAGATGTTTGGAATACCGGTACTCATATATGCCATAGTGAGTGCAGCGTGTCTATATAATAACTGGTCAAGCATTTTGTCTGCAGTTATGGCTGTGGTATCGATAGCATTTATAAGCGTGAATATTTCTCGTGGGGAAAAGAGGCGTTCTGCTGACTCGGGATCAGATACAGGTTCTGTATCGAAAAGCCAGATGAAACTTGTACCGTACTTTATTATCATAATGCTTTTATCGATAGCGGTTAGTCTTACAGATGAGTCATGTATGATATTTGGCTGTAATGTTGGAATAATATTGACGGAAATGTACGCAGTGATGTCATATTACAATGATACAGAAAATCACGGCATTATTAAAGGGATCATATCCTTCCTAGAGATGTTCTTCGGAGCTATTGGATATATAAATATGCCTTTTGCAGATAGAAGAGCAGAGCGTGAAGAGACGGGACGAAAGCGCAATTCCAAGCTTATGTATGTTCTTCTCGGCTGTGCAATAGCGCTTCCACTTCTTGTCATTATACTGAATCTGCTGTCATCGGCTGATCCGGTATTTGCCAAGGTTATAAAGGATATATTTGGCAAGCTGTTCTATTCGTGGGATGTTGTCAAGATCGTGATCTTTGCAGCTGTGATATTCTTCTTTGTGTATGGTTTTATTGTAAAGACAGGCAGAAGAGATCTAGGGGCAAATGCACCTAAGGAAGGAAGCTATGAACCGGTGATCGGTATAACGATAACGGTTGTGCTTACTGCGTTTTATCTCATATTTGCAGTTGTTCAGATCGTATATCTTTTCATGAACAGTGCAGGACTTCCTGATGATATGACTTATGCAGAGTATGCCAGACGTGGATTTTTCCAGCTTCTATTTGTGGCAGTCGTAAATGTATGTATTGTATTGATATTCGATGCTATATTTAGAAAAAGCGTAGTGCTGAAGACTGTGTTGGTAGTTATGTGTATATGCACCTATATCATGATTGCGTCTTCAGCGGTGAGACTTTCGATGTACATAAAGGAATATGCTCTCACATATCTGAGGATTAATACGATATGGGCACTGATAGTCACGTCTATTGTGATGCTAGGTGTTATCATAAGCCTGTTCTGGAGAAATATGCCGCTGTTCAGATACATATTTTTGACGGTTATGGTTATGTTTACACTATATGCATTTGTCAGACCTGGTGCAGTGATATCGAAGTACAATATCAGTCAGGCACACAATGGAAAGAAAGTGGATATTGAGTATGTGATGGATATAGGTAGTGATGGAGTTCCATATTTGATCGATTATTTCAGAACCAAAGACATCACGCCTGAAATGACCATGGAGGAGACAGTTTCGAAGTATAGCGAGGACAAATACTACTGGAGAGACGACACGGTGGAAGATAGATTTGAAAAGATACTTGAGGAGAATGATGACAAGGGATATATCAGAGGCTTTAACGTCTCCAGATACAGAGCTTCAAAGGCTATAGAGAATTATATAAAGTAGTGGAATGAGAAATCATAGATCAATATATACAAAAACCCCCGGCTCCTGGTTTAAAAACCGGAAACCGGGGGCTTTCCTTGTGTATTAGTCGTCGTGTATTAGTCGTCCTCTTCAGGAACATAATGTCTTGAGGTGTAATACTCAAATATATCTTCTGATTTGTCGTATGGAAGGAACTGTGAGCGCTCCCTCACGATCCATTCATCGCCGTTGTGAATTACTTCGCCAAATACATAGCAGTTGTTATGCTTTGCGTCTTCACATGCCTTGAAGATAGCATCCTCTCTGACATAAACCTTTTCAGTGTGCTTACATTTTATGAGTGCAAATACATTATCAACCTCGGCAAGACACTGCTTGTGGAGATTGCCATTGTATATGTAGAGGAAGAGTATGATACGTCCGACATTTTCACCTCTGTCAAGGTAGATACGCATCTCCTCATCAATTCCTTCTTTTTCACCGGTCCTTTCATCGCCCTTGAGGACAACAGAATCGCTGCGGCTGTATTTGTGACCCCAGAATACCAGCTCAGGATCCGAGCCGTCGTTATGTTCAACGATGGCAGCAAGATTGAGATCGTAGGTATCTTCTGAGGTGGCACTCATAATGCTGTCTATAGCTATTTTTATTTTTTTCTTGAGATCGACTTTTTTGGCATCCCAGCCTATGCCGACTGTTAGTTTGTTATCATCTTTTACAACAAATTCATTCATAAAAATACCCCCCTAGTGTAAGAAGAATAACAGTGTATCAATAAAGAAAGTAGGTACAAGAATTGAAACTGACCATGCAAGATATCCAACAAATGAAGGCATCTTGATACCATTTTCTTCAGCTATTGAGCGCACCATAAAGTTTGGCGCATTTCCAATGTAAGTGTTTGCACCCATGAATACGGCACCACATGATATAGCCATCAGCATAACCTGAGGTACGATACCCATAGCTGTACTTATACCCTCAGTAAATCCACTGGAAGCAGCGGTCGTGAAGAATACAAGATATGTAGGTGTGTTATCAAGGAAACTTGATAACAATCCGGTCATCCAGAAGAACTGTGCCGGGTGTGTGAGTCCGAGCTCTGAGCCTCTCGCCTTGAGGATGAGAAGAGCCGGGATCATGGTTATGAATATACCGATGAACAGTATGGCAACTTCTTCGATAGCCCCCCATGTGAAGTTATTTGCCTTGCGGACTTTTTTGCTTGTTGTCTTGAATGACAGGAGTGCAGCAGCGAGCATGATGACGATCTCGATGATTGAAGCCCATGAGAGAGTCACACCTTCACAGAAGTTGATGCCCTTTGCAAATACAGGGAACTTCATAGGAAGAACGCCGCTGAGTATAACTGCGCCGACTATCATGACAAGGAATATGATATTGTGCGCGCCTTTGAGTCTGACGGGCTTCTTTGTATCCTTGTCAAATACAGGCTGCACACGTCCGTCAGCAATATCCTTCTTGTATGCTCTGGTGTCGAGAAAGAAGAATACTGTAAGGAGTATGATAAGGTTTACCCCCATAACCTTTGCCAGACGCAGACTCCAGAAGAAGTCAACTCCATTCATAAATCCCATCAGGAGTGGAGGATCACCAACAGGTGTGAGACATCCACCGATATTTGATACGAGGAAGATGAAGAAAACGATGATCTGTACTTTTCTTCGTCTCCATTTATTTGCCTTGATGATAGGGCGGATCATGAGCATACTGGCACCTGTGGTACCGATCCAGCTTGAAAGAAGTGTTCCTATCAGCAGAAGAATCACATTAAGTTTTGGAGTTCCGGCCAGATCGCCTTCAAGTGATATATTGCCTGCAACACAGAAGAGCGCGAAGAGCAATACTATGAAAGTGAGGTAGTCGCCTATCATTACTTCCAGCAACTGCTCGCCCATGGTTCCAAAACCATGGAATATGGCAAATGGTATTAAAAATAAAAGAGACCAGCCGGCAACGGCCCACTGCTTGTGCTTATCCCACCATTCACCGGCGATAAGTGGCATAACCGCTATACATAGAAGCATACATACGAAAGGGATGCACCATGTAAGGGGAAGCTCGGCACCAAGAGACTTAGAACCGGATTCGCTGCTTGCCGCCAGAACATTTATCTGTGAAAGACCAATGAGTGAGATAAATGTGCCAAGACCTAGAAATAACTTGTTTTTCATTGTTTTTGCCTCCTATTTAATTATAATTGAAAAACCTTATCTATGCTAACAAATATATGGTAAAAATTCAACGAAAAATAACGAAACTTTGCTATTTATTTTCCAAAACAAAAATATATTAAGTGTGGCTTGAAGACGGATTATGTGATAGAATAATAAAAGCTGTAATAATATTGTAATATTGCCGTCGGGCAGGATAAGAGGTAGTAGATAGATTATGGAACACCAATGGTCAAAGGCATATAAGCCGAAGAGAAAACTCTATGTATTGAGATCTCGGGAGGCGGAAGGATTTGACAATTTTTGTCAAGAAAACGGATATGATTGGTATAAGATATTCAGCAATGTGTATAGGCCACTGGCAAACAGGGCCTTATTTTATATGCCTGATAAGATGATGGATGCCGGATACTCAAGACTTTGTGGTGGTGTTGAGATAGGTTACAGCGACATGGAACAGATTCCACAGGGCTGCGTCAGTGTGACTATACCGGGGTTTGATGTGGTGGATATAAAAGGCTTTGATATATCTCTTATAGAGGATATACCAAGGCTTATGACTATGGCTTATTCATATGCCAAGCTGTATATAGAGACAGAGAAACTTCATATAGTTTCCAATCATAAACTTCCATATATATGTTATATGGAGAGTTCGGACAGTCTATGCGTTGAGATACCTGTGTGGTCGAAAAAGACGAAGACGGAAGAGATGCTTACACTAGACAATATGAGCAAGAGGGATTTGTATGAAATTGCCTACAGAGAGCCAGCGACAGGATACTATAACTGGACATGGCTTAAAGAGAAGCTGGAACAGTGTGAATATATAGGTCTTGATCAGTTTATATTTGCAAGGTTTGATATAAAGGGGTTTAGACTTATCAACAATGTCATGGGAAGAGATGTTGCAAAGGAATTGTTTAGATATGTGTGTGATGCGATGTCGAAACAGGATTGGATTCTGTATTCAGCAAAGTGTACAAGCGACGATTTTGCCATGATAATCAAATATATGCCTGAGGATGAGATAGTCAACAGGCTATATACATTCTTTGAGGAGATTGGACAGCTTCCTACGAATAAAAAGTACAAGATATTCTATAGCTGTGGGTTGGTATTCTATGATGAGTTTGAGAAGATTAACATGTCCATGCGCATAGAGGATATGGCACAGATGGCTCATTTACAATGTATCAAGACAAATGTTAATGAGATAAAGATATATACGTCAGAGATGAAGAGGGAGTATGTAATGGCTCAGCAGTATAAGCTTGAACTGCCAGATGCCATTGAGAATGAAGATCTCATGGTATATCTACAGCCTAAATATAATCCTCAGAATGACACACTTACTGGTGCTGAGGCTTTGATAAGATGGTTTTATAAAGGTGGAGATATCCTGTCACCTAAGTATTTTGTTCCACAGTTTGAGGCAGACGGAACAATAGATATCATAGACAGATATGTACTCAGAAAGGTGTGCAAAAAGTTCAAGGAGTGGAAAGAACTGGGATATCCATTGTATCCGATATCTTGTAACCTCTCAAGGCATCAGATATCGAGACCGGATCTGATATATATTTTGTGTGATATAGTGGATGAGTATGGAGTTGACCACTCGCTTATAGATTTTGAGATTACAGAGAGTGCTGATTTTGCAGATGTACAGTATCTCATAGAGGTACTGAACCAGCTGAAGGATAAGGGATTTAAGATCTCTATGGATGATTTTGGAACTGGATATTCCAGTATGGCGCTGCTTAAGGATATGCCACTTGACATTATCAAGATAGATAAGAGCTTTATAGATGGTATAGCAACAGGAGAGCTGAATAACAAAGACATGCTCATGACACAGGATATCCTGACAATGGCTAGACACCTTGGAATCAAGAGCCTTGCAGAGGGCGTTGAGACATTTGAGCAGAAGGAATACCTCAGAGAATGGGGATGCCATTATATTCAAGGTTATTACTACAGCAAGCCGATACCTATTTCCGGATATGAATATCTTCTAAAGAAGATTGTGCTAGGTCAGAATTGACAATATATAAGATATTATTTTTAGGGACCAGAAATTATTTTTGGTCCCTTTTTATGTGGGTGTACAATGGGGACGGAGGGGCCAGGTACCTCCGTCCCCACTTCTACAAAAAGTTTATTGGATAATATACAATGAAAATATACATATTATATAATATAGAAAAAAGATAATTAAGAATTATTCCCAATAAGGGTTGACAATGAGATTTTTATTGCTATAATAGGATATAGTTGATGACAAAATATCAACAACAACAAAAGAAACAAAAAATGCGGAATAGAGTTCCGCAGATACTACACAATATTATTTAATTAAGAAAAGGAGATTTAAGATTATGTCAAAGTTTGTATGTACAGTATGTGGTTATATTTATGAAGGAGAGCAGGCACCAGCTGAGTGTCCAATCTGCCATGCAGGAGCAGATAAGTTTAAGAAGGTTGAGGGTGAACTCACACTTGCAGCAGAGCATGAGTTTGGTGTATACGCTTCAACAGTAAAGAACAATTCAGAGATCAGTGATGAGGATAAGAAGTATATCTTTGATCAGCTCAAGGCAAACTTCGAGGGAGAGTGCTCAGAGGTTGGAATGTATCTGTGCATGGCTCGTGTAGCTCATCGTGAAGGATATCCAGAGATTGGTCTGTACTGGGAGAAGGCAGCGTATGAAGAGGCTGAGCATGCTGCAAAGTTTGCAGAGATGCTCGGATCAGATCTTGAGAATAACATGACTGATTCAACAGAGAAGAACCTTGCATGGAGAGTAGATTGCGAGTTTGGAGCAACAGCAGGAAAGGTTGATCTTGCAAAGTGTGCAAAGAAGAACAATCTGGATGCTATTCATGATACAGTTCATGAGATGGCTCGTGACGAAGCAAGACATGGCAAGGCACTCAAGGGACTTCTTGACAGATACTTTGGAAAGTAGGATATAGAAGTATAAAAAGTAGGATATAGAAGTATAAAAGAAGACATATGCGGATCAGATTGATTATGATCTGTATATGCCTTCTTTTTGTATTGTCTATATCATCGTCCTAGTCGTCGCTTTTGAGAGTGAACGAGGATGATAGGGGTGCTGTGTCTGTAGCTCCATATGTTGTTGAATCAGTGGCCTGCAGCTCATCTGCAGTTGGCTGCTGTGAATAGAAAGGATCATTGTAAGGGGTTTGTGGTGTTGTGGTCTGATGCTGCAGGTAACTGGTGTTATCCATATTGCTCATGCCAGGAGTATACATGCCGTATGTATTGCCTGGCTGATACACATAACCTGTTGCGTTGATACCATTGAAATAACCACTGCCATCGTAGTATGCTGTTCCGGCCGGCTGGGCAGGAGCGCTGATATGGTTCTTGCTTCTTGTTGCCTTGAATACTATGAACACTGCGACGAGGACGAATATAAGCCCGAGCACAAGGTTGAATATGTAGTCTGATGAATCGATCATCTCTATATAATAAGGGAAGGCCTCGGCCTTGGCGTTGGCATAATCCTCGCTGGTTGCTGTATAGTCATAGTAGCTTGCGTACATGTCAACGTAGCTTGTTATATAATCATCGAGGAAGCCTTGAACCTTGCTGCTGTTCTTGCGGATAACTCCGGTTATCTCGATAGGTGGTGCGTCATCCTGTGTGGAGATTGCATCGAACTTATCGTTATCGCTCTTGGATATGGATATTCCGATCCATCTTGCAGTGTCATTGTCTGATCCGTCTGCATTCTTGTCACATATATCTACAAGATAATAGTAGCCGTCTGTCTTGGTGACAATGTGGTTATATGTAGTAGTTTTTTCGATATATGCACCGTAACCATATGATATGGTTCCCTCTACATATATACCCGGTTTGATCTCTGACGGATCACAGGTTGTTACATTGAGCAGTGTGCCGTGTAAACCGATAAAAGTACGTATACCCAGAAATAACAGAACTATTCCAAAGATTCCGAATATGACTGCAGTTACAATTGGATTTCCCTTTTTCCTTTGTCTTGCCATGATAATTTACCTCTCTTTTTTCATGTGTTTAGCCCCTTCCAATTACCTCATTTTTATATTACAGGTAAAAAAGTGATATTTCAAGCTAAAAAAAGTAATTTATGTAAAATAATCTTTTTTTATGCTATACTCATGCAGGAGGTACGAGAACTATGGGAAGAAGTACTAAGAAGAAAGTAAAAAACTACATATATATAGTACCAGTCATTCTGTGGATGGCATTTATATTCTATATGTCAGCCAAAACAGGAGAGGGTTCATCTGCTGTCAGCAATCCGATAACTGATCTGATAGTGGATATATTTCAGAGAGCGAGACACGATACAGCACCGGCAGTCGACCGTATGACAGGTGTGGTCGAGGTGATGGTCAGAAAAGGTGCCCATATGACAGAGTATGGAATTCTTATGGCGTTGCTAGTCCTTGCGGTGAAGAAAACCTGCGGAAAGATATCTGCAGGATGGACATATGTGTGGTCTACGGCTATAACATTTGCTTATGCGTGTTCAGACGAGATACATCAGTTGTTTGTTGCCGACAGGGCAGGCAAGGGATCAGATGTGCTTATAGATATGTGTGGAGCGGTGATAGCTTTGCTCATCATATCAGGTATGAAAAGTACAAGGGGAAGAGTAGTTACAGGATTCCTGATAGGTATAGTATTGGTGGCTGCGGCGATGTTTCTGCTTTTGTGGCCGTTTTAATGGGGATTTAGTCATGGGTAAGCTTGAATTAGATTGTTGCAGATGGTATATTAATAAAGACTATGAGCATCAGGAGATGCCAGATGCCCGACTGGAGGACAAATAATGACTTTAGCAGATGTCAGGAAAAACATAGACAGGGTTGACAAGGAGATCAAGAAGCTGTTCCGTGAGAGGATGGAGCTGGCTGATCAGGTGGCCCAGGTCAAGGCAGAGACTGAGGACGACATATACAAGCCTGACCGTGAGGAGATCATCATATCCAATCTGACAGGGGATGTGGATGATAATATCAAGATGGAATATACTGCGCTTATCAAGAGAATCATGGAGATAAGCAGAAAGTATCAGTATGGAAGAACTTTGGAGCTTAGGAACTGCCTGAACGTCAATTATGATGTGAAGGAGCCGGATATAGATGCCGTGGCAATGATAAAGCCGGAGCTGTATATATGCCAGGGATGTTCAAGGGATAAGGTAGTTGCGGTCGATTCATATGACGAAGTGTACGAGCTTATAAAGTCAGGACGTGTTGATGCCGGAATGGGGATCCTGGAGGACATCAGTTATGGCGTGTCAGATGCGCTTCACGAGGTTCTGACAAACAACAAGTTATACATATACAGATGTAATGTGGTGAAGGAGAATGGACACAACAAGAAGGTCGTCACATTTGCCGACCACCTCATTGTGGAGGAGGATCACAACAGGCTGAAGGTCATGTTCGTGTGCAAGAATAAAAGCGGAAGTCTCAGTAGTGTACTGTCCATGATATCTGATTATGGTGTGAACCTCACAGAGATACATTCGGCGCCGAACAGGCAGGAGCATTGGAATTACAGATTCTATGTGGAGCTGTCTGCCAATTTCCTTAGAAAAGACATACAGGCTTTAGTATTCCAGCTTATGAACGAGACAGAAGAATTTACGATACTTGGCAGTTATGCCTGTGATGAGGAACAGTTTTAATAAAAAATACATTTTAAGGAGAAAATATCATGATAGACAAGTTAGTGAAAAACATTCAGAAGACAAATGCACCTATAGTAGTTGGACTTGATCCAATGCTGAATTATGTTCCAGAGCATATCCAGAAGGCTGCATTTGCAGAGTATGGAGAGACACTCGAGGGTGCTGCTGAGGCTATATGGCAGTTCAACAAGGGAATAGTTGATGCAACATATGATCTTATTCCTGCGGTTAAGCCACAGATAGCTATGTACGAGCAGTTCGGAATCGAGGGACTCAAGGCTTTCAAGAAGACAGTTGATTACTGCAAGGAGAAGGGACTTGTCGTTATCGGAGATATAAAGAGAGGCGATATAGGTTCAACATCAACAGCATATGCGGTTGGACATATCGGCAAGGTACAGGTTGGAAGCAAGACATACGCCGGATTTGATGAGGATTTCATCACAGTAAATCCATATCTTGGAACAGACGGAATCAAGCCATTTGTGGATGTGTGCAAGGAGGAGAACAAGGGTATATTCGTTCTCGTCAAGACATCCAACCCATCATCAGGTGAGTTCCAGGACAGACTTGTTGATGGACGTCCACTCTATGAGATAGTCGGAGAGATGGTTGACAAGTGGGGCAGTGATGTCATAGGCGAGTCCGGTTACTCAGCAGTTGGAGCTGTTGTCGGTGCCACATACCCTGAGATGGGCAAGGTGCTCAGAAAGGTTATGCCAAAGTCATTTATCCTTGTTCCGGGTTATGGAGCACAGGGCGGTAAGGCTGCAGACCTTGTACACTACTTCAATGAAGACAGACTCGGTGCGATCGTCAATTCATCAAGAGGAATCATTGCAGCTTATAAGCAGGACAAGTATGCACAGTTTGGTGCAGAGAACTACGCTGATGCTTCAAGACAGGCAGTAGTTGACATGATAGAGGATATCAACGGCGCACTTGACGCGTAAAAAGCAGAATGTGTTTGGCGGATCAAGGTAGTCCGCCGTACACTGATAATAAAGAGATGATGGAGGAAGACTATGGGCAAACTTAAGATGACAGCAAAGGTGGTCAGCCAGGAGACACTTGCCACTGACGTATACAGCCTGGTACTAGAAGCGCCTGATATAGCTGCACAGGCTATAGCGGGACAGTTTGTGTCTGTGTACACTCATGATGGCAGTAAGATGCTCCCGAGACCTATCAGCCTCTGCGGAATAGACAGAGAGGCGGGAACACTCCGTCTTGTGTACAGAGTGGTTGGATTTGGAACAAAGGAGTTCTCACAGCTTGTGGCAGGCGATACCGTGGATATATTGGGACCTCTTGGAAATGGTTTCATGAAGTCAGACAAGAAGGCGATCCTGATAGGTGGTGGTATAGGAATCCCACCTATGCTTCAGCTTGCAAAGGAGCTTGATTGCGAGAAGTCGGTTGTACTTGGATACAGGGACGAAATCTTTCTTAACGAAGAGTTTGAGCCGTACGCACACGTGTACATGTCATCCGAGGATGGACAGCACGGTGTGAAGGGCAATGTAATAGATGCCATAAAGGAATACGGCGTGGACGGTGCTGTCATATATGCGTGTGGTCCGACTCCTATGCTTCGTGGAATCAAGGCTTACGCCATGGAGAAGGGCGTTGAGTGTCAGATATCCATGGAGGAGAAGATGGCGTGCGGTGTGGGCGCATGTCTTGCCTGTGTATGCAAGACTAAGGATATAGACGAGCACTCACAGGTGCATAACAGAAGGATATGCAAGGACGGTCCTGTATTCTATGCAGAGGAGGTGGAGCTGTAATGTCAGATAAGATCAATATGTCAGTGGATATAGCAGGTGTTACTCTCAAGAACCCGATAACAGTTGCATCAGGAACATTTGGCTCAGGGATGGAGTACAGTGAGTTTGTGGATCTTTCACAGCTCGGTGCAGTGACCACCAAGGGTGTGGCAAATGTGCCTTGGCCGGGCAATCCTACACCTCGTATAGCGGAGACATACGGCGGAATGATGAATGCCATAGGACTTCAGAACCCAGGAATAGATGTGTTCAAGAAGAGGGATATTCCATTCCTCAGAGATTATGATACGAAGATAATCGTCAATGTGTGTGGAAAGTCCAAGGAAGACTACGTGGACTGCGTGGAAAAGCTTGGCGACTGTGACGTGGATCTGCTTGAGATCAACGTGTCATGTCCGAATGTCAAAGAGGGCGGAATAGCATTTGGCCAGCAGCCTGATGCTCTCTATGATATAACAAAGGCGGTGAAGGCGGCGGCAAAGCAGCCTATCATCATGAAGCTCAGCCCAAATGTCACAGATATAACCGAGATGGCAAGGGCGGCTGAGGCAGGCGGTGCTGATGCGGTATCACTTATCAACACACTGACAGGTATGAAGATTGATGTGAACAGAAGAACATTTGCTGTGGCAAATAAGACAGCTGGTGTGTCAGGCCCTGCGATCCACCCGATAGCAGTGCGTATGGTATATCAGGTAGCAAATGCAATAAAACTTCCAATCATCGGAATGGGCGGCGTGGCTACCACAGAGGATGCCCTTGAGATGATCATGGTTGGAGCAAGTGCGGTTGCTGTTGGTACAGCGAATTTCCACAACCCATATGCGACAGTTGAGATAATCAAAGGCATAGAGGAGTATATGAAGAAGAATTCCATCAGCGATATACATGAGTTGATTGGATGTGTTAAATAAAAGGAGGATCAGAGAACTATGGAACAGTATAAGAAGGAATTTATTGAGTTTATGATCGATTGTAACGTGCTCAAGTTTGGAGATTTCGTTACCAAGAGTGGCAGAAAGACACCATTTTTTGTAAATACAGGTTTCTACAGAACAGGAGCACAGCTCAAGAGACTTGGTGAGTACTATGCAGAGGCTATCAACGCTGAGTTCGGACTTGATTTTGATGTATTATTTGGACCTGCATACAAGGGAATCCCTCTTACAGTTGCAACTACTATGTCCATCGCAGAGATGTATGACGAGGACATCAAGTATTGTTCAAACAGAAAAGAGATAAAGGATCACGGAGATAAGGGAATCCTTCTTGGAAGTCCTATACAGGATGGAGATAAGGTTGTTATCATAGAGGATGTCACAACAGCCGGAACATCCATTCAGGAGACACTTCCTATCATCAAGGCACAGGGCGATGTAGATGTTATGGGTCTTGTCGTATCTGTTGACAGAATGGAGAGAGGTCAGGGAGAGAAGAGTGCTCTCACTGAGATCGAGGAGAACTATGGAATCAAGACAACAGCGATTGTAACCATGGCTGAGGTCGTTGAGCATCTGTACAACAAGGAGTACAAGGGCAGAGTCATCATAGATGACACATTGAAGGCTGCCATAGATGCATATTATGATCAGTATGGCGTAAAATAAAAAATTCGGCATATTAATCCTTAAAATATTGTAAAATATCTTGGGATAATATATAAAATAAAGGTGTGGTCATAATTGGGCTGCATCTTTATTTTTGTTTAGATAACATACAATACGGTTTACTTTAAGGATCTTTTACGGATTTTGCGGATTATGGAGAAGTATATGATAAATCATTGCAAGGCGGCGCTTGGTGATCTGAGGTATTATCTCGGGAAATGGTCTGGCTGGATTTTATTTACAGCCATATTGTTGTATTATGAGCTTTTGTTCCATGAATTGAATTTTGGTATCGGCGATGGAAATATTGGAAATATTGTGCAGATAATCATATTTGCCCTTGTCGGCGGGGGTGTATGCGGAATTATCACAAATGTATTTCCGGTCATAGTTGACAAGATAATAGCCACTGTGCTCACACTTTTTATTGGAATCTTATTTGTTGCACAGTATATATACCACTCGGTGTTCAACAATTATCTGTCGGTCATGGGTACGATACGGTTTGGCAATCAGGCGGCAGACAATGCGGATACGGTCATATCTAATATGAAGGCGCAGATATCCGATATAATCCTAATGGTTATCCCTGTTATTATAGCGATAATTCTGATATGGACGATAATGGCATTTGACAGGCGCAGATGGTGGGCTAATCTAATAGGAACAGGTATTGTTGCGGTGGTGTATATTGCAACGATCATGGTTATGTGGGCTGTTGATTCAGATGTATATAGTCCATACAAGATATACAGCCAGTATACATCTGTTGATCTGGCGGTGGAGAAGCTCGGTGTAATGGAGAGCTTTGTCGTAGATGTAAGGGCATCATTGACAAGCGGATCGGATAAAGGCCAGATAAGCTTTGCTTCCGCAGGAATGGACAGTGTGGTTGATCCTCTTGAAGGAGGAAAAACATCAGAAAATATCCCAGATGCTTCAGATACAAAAGAGCCAAATACATATAAAAATGTTGGTGAAGATACAGATACATCCGGAGATAAGAGTGTATCGACCACGGAGGCGACAACAGAGGTTCCGGTTGACACATCTCCAAATGTGCTTGATCTCGATTTTGAAGCTATAAATGAGCTTTCTGGCAGCGATGCGGTTGCCTCTCTGAGTGAGTATTTTGAAAATGTAACGCCGACAAAGAAGAATGAGTATACGGGCATGTTTGAGGGATATAATGTCATATGGATAACCGCTGAGGGATTCACGGGATATGCACTTGAATCCGGGCTGTTCCCTACATTATCAAAGCTTGCTGATGAAGGGTTTGTGTTTGATAGTTACTATCAGCCTTTGTGGTACGGCTCGACCCTCGGCGGGGAGTATGCAAATCTGATGGGAAGTCCGACAAAGAACGGAGCATATCTCAGCATGTGCAGGGCCGCCGACAACGAAAATGGCATGTACTTTTCTCTGGCAAACACTTTGAAGCGCATGGGGTATAGCTGTTATGGATTCCATGACAATGACTATACATATTATGACAGGAATATAACACATCCCGCGCTTGGCTATGAGTGGATAGCCAGTGGCAATGGGCTTGAATATCAGACTGATGAATATGGACAGGACATCTGGCCTCAGTCTGATCTAGTAATGATGGAGGAGACATTTGACAAATATACAAACGATCAGCCATTCCATCTGTATTATCTGACGGTGAGCGGTCATGTGCCTTATGGGTACGGTGCGGCTAATGCCATGTCAGAGAAGAACAAAGACGTTGTGTCTGACCTGAATTATTCGGATACGACAAAGGCATATCTGGCGTCACAGTATGAGATGGAGAAGATGCTTGAGGGGATAGTGGAACGTCTTGAAAAGAGAAATCTTTTGGACAAAACGGTCATAGTGCTGGCGGGAGATCATGTTCCATACGACAATATGGAAGTTGTAGACGAACTGGCTGGACAGGAATTTGGCTACAGTCTGGATGCATACAGAAGCAGGCTTGTCATATGGTCGGGGTCCATGGAAAAGCCTGTGAGGGTAAACAAGGTCTGCAGCAGTATAGATATTCTTCCAACACTGCTTAATCTTATGGGGGCAGAATATGATTCAAGACTCATAATCGGCAGGGATATTTTGTCGGACAGCGCGGGGCTTGTTCTGTTCCCTGACCGCAGTTATGTGACTGATACATATGAGTACAATGCCGCACTTGGTACGATTGTGGGGGATGTCTCGGATGAGACGTTTGATGCTATGCAGCTCTATGTTGCAGATAAATTTACCGCAGCGGACAATATAACGGAGACAGGATATTATAGCTATGTTGCTGAGTATCTTGGCAAATGACAATATTTATCACATAAAATGTAGAAGTTCTCTCCAAAATGTATTATATTTACTTGTGGATATGAAACATAAAATGTAGATAATAGGAAAGAGGTTAGTTATGAAACTTGGAAGAAATGACATGTGCTGGTGTGGCAGTGGAAAGAAATATAAGGCGTGTCATCTGGCACTGGATGAGAAGCTTGAGGATATGAAGAACAGAGGCTTCAAGATTCCAACCCACAAAATGATAAAGAATGCAGAGCAGATAGAGGGAATCAGAGTCGCATCAAAGGTCAACACGGATGTGCTCGACTACATCACACCATTTGTAAAGATCGGTGTGTCGACAAGAGAGCTTGATGATCTCATCTACAACTATACCAAGTCTATAAATGCGATTCCTGCATGTCTTGGATATGAAGGATATCCATAGAGTGTATGTATATCTGTAAATGATGTGGTGTGTCACGGTATTCCAAGTGACGATATCATTCTTCAGGATGGAGATATTGTCAATATAGACTGTACAACAGAGTACAACGGATATTTTGGAGACTCATCCAGAATGTTCATGCTGGGCGATGTTGATCCGGCATGGAAGAAACTTGTCGAGGATACAAAGAGGGCACTTGATATAGGTGTGGAGGTCTGCGGCAAGCCTTATGTTACTATAGGCGATATAGGATATGCCATTAACAAATTTGCACAGGAGCAGGGATACTCAGTTGTAAGGGAGATAGGAGGTCACGGAGTTGGTCTTGCTATACATGAGGATCCGTATGTATGCCATATAGGACAGCCTGGCAAAGATTATGTGCTTGCCCCGGGTATGGTGTTCACTATCGAGCCTATGATCAATCTTGGTGGCCCTGATGTATATCAGGATGCTGACGACGGATGGACCATATATACAGAGGATGGATCACCATCTGCACAGTGGGAGTATACACTGGTTATGACTGATCACGGAGTAGAGATACTGGCACACTAAAGAGTATGAACGATAGCCCCAATGGGGATAAATATCCATAAAATAAAGCAGCCAATCACATTTGACTACCTTTACTTTGACTGGTTTCTATATGCATGCGGCTCACGCGTGCTATAAGGGCGTTGCGCGCTTCGCCTTAGCATAGAAACGTCAAAGTTCAGTCGTCTGCATTACCGATTGGCTGCTTTTATTATTATGGATCATATTTTATCCCTCTATTGGGGCTACCTGTCATTATTACTTGGTAAGGATTGAAAGTATCTCATTGCTCCTTGCTATGAACTTTGTCATCGCATCAGCTGACAGCGGACGGTTGGCAAGTACAGCCAGATCATACAGCTGGCAGCAGATTGTTGCTGTGTTCTCTCCGTCAGGATTGTCAAGTACATACTTTACAAGCTTGTTATTGCTGTTCAGTATGAGAGTTTCGCCCTCGCCCTGACCGAACATTGAAGGATCCATGCCTGCCATTCCGTACATCTTCATCATTTCCTGCATACGTCTTGTCTCCTCAGGCTGTGTGAGGATAGAAGATGTATTCTCATCTTTGAGAGACTCAACTTTTACGTTGAGGTTCTTCATATCAAGAGCCTTCTCAAATGTAGCAGTGAGTTTATCTTTGTATTCCTTTGCAGTCTCTTCAGAGAGTTCTTCACCAACGAAGTTGTCAGAGAGCTCTGCATCTATTCTGTAGAAGTGAACGTTCTCATTCTTCTGCTCAAGCATTGTGATAAATGGACTGTCTATGGTCTGAGTCATGATCAGGGCATCCATTCCTTCGCTCTTGAACATGTTGATATACTGTGACTGAGCCTGCTCGTCAGTTACATAGAATACCTTGTTCTCATACTTTTCTTTTCCTGCCTCAAGATACTCAGGAAGTGTGATATATTTGCCTTCAAGGTTCTTGTAGATGCAGTAGTCCTTCATCTTGTCGAGGAATTTGAGATCTTTCAGGCAGCCAAACTTGATAAATGGATTGATGTCATCCCAGTACTTCTCGTAGTCTTCTCTGTGTACCTTGTACATGCCTGAGAGTTTGTCAGCAACCTTCTTGGTGATGTAATCGGATATCTTCTTGACAAATCCATCGTTCTGAAGTGCACTACGTGATACGTTCAGAGGGAGGTCAGGACAGTCGATACATCCCTTTAACAGCATGAGGAACTCAGGAATAACTTCCTTGATGTTATCAGCGACAAATACCTGGTTATTGTAAAGTTTGATGGTTCCCTCAAGGTTATCATATTGTGTGTTGATCTTAGGGAAGTAAAGGATTCCTTTCAGGTTGAATGGGTAATCCATGTTCAAATGTATCCAGAACAGAGGCTCCTTATAATCGTGAAATACCTTTCTGTAAAATTCCTTGTACTCCTCATCTGTACAGTCATTTGGATGTTTAGCCCACAGTGGGGTAGTGGTGTTGAGAGGCTTAGGAGCCTCAGGCTTTTCTCCGTCCTTTTTATCTTTGGTGTCATCAGCTGAAGCCTCCGCATCAGTGGTCTTGTTGTCTGTGCTGCTTTCAGCAGCGTTTGTTTTTTCATCGACTTCCTTTGCGTCTACATCAACAGTTGCATCCTTAGGATCCTCCTTTGGAGCGTCAGCGTTGGTGTAGTATATCTCAACAGGCATGAACGAACAGTACTTGTCTATAACTTCCTTGATTCTGTATTCATTTGCAAATTCATAGCTGTCCTCATTCAGATAAAGAGTGATAGTGGTACCACGCTCTGTTCTGAGACTCTTCTTCATGGAGTACTCAAGACCATCCTTGCACTCCCAGTAGACAGCGTCTTCGTCTCCCTTATATGACTTTGTCTCAATTGTTACCTTGTCGGCAACCATGAATGCTGAATAGAAACCAAGTCCAAAATGTCCGATGATCTGCTCCTCAGTCGCCTTATCCTTATACTGCTCAAGGAAGGCTTCAGCCCCTGAGAATGCGATCTGGTTGATATATTTCTCGACCTCTTCCTCTGTCATACCGATACCGTTATCAGTGAAGGTTATGGTCTTGTCGTTGGCACTTGTGGTCACATCGATGCGGTAAGGCTCATCTGGCTCGTCAAATTCGCCCATGAGTGACAGCTTTTTAAGCTTTGTTACGGCATCGCAGCCATTTGATATAAGCTCCCTGACAAATATGTCATGGTCTGAATAAAGCCATTTCTTGATGACAGGGAAAATGTTCTCACTATTGATTGATAAATTACCGTTCTTCATATTGTATACATCTCCTATAAATAATTTTCTAGAATAAAGATGTGTCATCCCCGTATCGTGTTCCTGTTCATATATGTATGAAAGATACACTGACACATCAAGCTAAGAGATATGATAAATCAGCCCGTTACTAAAGTCAAGAAAAAATTAGCACTCAAATATAATGAGTGCTAACAAGACTTTTACGCAATACTTCCTTTGACTACTGCCCGTGAGAACAAAAAAGTCTGAGCATATAAAAACTCAGACTTCCTTAATATATTCATAAATACATTGATTAGTTGTCGGTAAAATATATGCCGGCTTTCTTCAGAAACTCCCGTATCTCTGCGTCCCATACGAGTTCAAGAGTTTTGTCCATGGTAAAAATGTTCTGGGTTGCCATGGACGTTAGCTGGATGCTCATTCCATCATAATATATATTGAGTGTGAGGTTGGCAACGTCAGAAACGGGGATTGTGAGGTGATTCTTCTCAAGCATATCCATTATATCAGACTGTGAGAGCACCAGTACGATCTTGAAACTCAGAGGGAGCTTTTTCCCGCGGATCACATTGTATACATGAGTCCTGAGATTTTCCCATGTCGTATATGATGTCGAAGCCATTGCCTCGAGTTCTTCCTTATCATAGAAGTCTTTGTTTATTCTTCCGTCAAAGCTGTATGTGATGCCACTTCTTACAAATGCCTCCATGGTGAGAAAGTGGTCAAATGTATTTTCCATGAGAAGTTTCTTGACAAAGTCCCGTGTCTCTGTAATCGTAATATCTAACATCAAAATTCTCCTGTTCGGTGCCGAGGTAATAAAGTTTATAACTATATAAAAGTATAACAGAAAAGATGGGAAAAGCAATGGAAAAAGCAATGGAGGAAAATGAAGTTGTTGACAAACAACACCCACCCACATATACTAAATGCGAAAGGCTGTGAACAGGGAGAGTAGCCACATTCAGAAGATTCAGAGAGACTGTGCCATCGGTTGCGAGCATGGTTATCGGAGATGGGGTGAAGTGCACTTGGGAGCCTGCCGGAGGAATTGATTTTAATAATACTTCTAATTATAGTATTCCGGCACGTGCAAGGGACGTTACACCCGTAAAAGTGGAATCATATGCTGATATGTGGAATGCCATATCAGAGTATATTCAATTAGAGTGGAACCGCGGAGAATATACGTAATACAATATACGTGAATTGATACTTCGTCTCTATATGCATAATATGTATGTGTATTGAGACGAAGTTTTTTGTATACAGATGGTATTGGTCATTGAGTATTAATTATTATAGAAAGGACGATATATTTTATGAAGATTTTAAACACACTCACGAGAAGAAAAGAAGAGTTTAAGCCGATCAATGAGGGAAAGGTCGGAATATATGTATGTGGACCTACGGTGTATGACTATATTCATATAGGAAATGCCAGACCTATGATAGTGTTTGATACTCTCAGGAGATATCTTGAGTACAAGGGATATGAGGTCAATTATGTATCAAACTTCACAGACGTTGACGACAAGATCATCAAGCGCGCAAATGCAGAGGGTGTGGATGCCAGTGTTATATCTGAGAGATATATTGCAGAGGTTAAGAAAGACATGGCTGCGCTCAATGTCCGCGAGGCGACGACACATCCAAAGGCTACCGAAGAGATACCTGATATGATAGAGATGGTCAAGACTCTTATAGAGAAGGACTATGCATATGAGGTGAATGGAACAGTATATTTCAGAACAAGAAAGTTCAAGGACTATGGCAAGCTTTCAAAGAAGAACATAGACGATCTTCGTTCAGGCAACAGAGATCTTCTCGTATCCGGAATTGATGAGAAGGAAGATCCACTCGATTTCGTTCTCTGGAAACCAAAGAAAGAGGGAGAGCCATCATGGCCATCACCATGGGGTGACGGAAGACCTGGCTGGCATCTTGAGTGCTCTGTTATGTCCAAGAAGTATATCGGTGATGTCATAGATATACATGCCGGTGGTGAGGATCTTATATTCCCACACCATGAGAACGAGATAGCCCAGAGTGAGGCGGCAAATGGCACAGAATTTGCAAGATACTGGATGCACAACGGTTTCCTCAAGATCAACAATGAGAAGATGTCCAAGTCTCTTGGCAACTTCTTCACAGTCAGGGAGATTGCCGAGAAGTATCCTCTTCAGGTCATCAGATTTTTTATGCTGTCAGCACACTACAGAAGCCCTCTCAACTTCTCGGCGGAGCTTGTCGAGGCATCAAAGAACGGTCTTGAGAGAATACTCACAGCAGTAGATAGACTGAAGTCAATAAACGGTACAGATGGTGATGTGGATAAGTCAGTGGCTGATGAGATGGATGCATTTGTTAAGAAGTATGAGGATGCCATGGATGATGATCTCAACACTGCGGATGCAATATCAGTTATATTCGAGCTTGTAAAGTATGCAAATGTAAATGTGACTGAGGAGTCATCAAAGGCTACAGTGGAGCTTGTACTTAATACCATAGAAAAACTCTGTGACATACTTGGTATCATCACCGAGAAGAAAGAGGAGATTCTTGATTCTGATATAGAGGCTCTTATCGAGGAGAGACAGGCGGCAAGAAAGGCAAAGAACTTTGCAAGAGCAGATGAGATCCGTGATCAGCTAAGCAGCATGGGAATCATCCTTGAGGATACAAGAGAGGGCGTAAAATGGAAAAGAGCATAGACAGCTATTTTACTGAGATACTAGGAGTGACGTATACCAATCCCAGAGAGTATTCGCCGCTGTCCCTGGCATATATAGGCGACAGTGTGTTTGATCTTCTCATAAAGACACTTGCGGTCACGAAGGACAATAAGCAAGCATACAAATATCACAAAGAAGTCAGCCAGAAGGTTAAGGCTGAAGCACAGGCGGGATATATCATTTATCTGCTAGACAAAGGACTTCTCACCGATGATGAAGAGTGGATATACAAGAGAGGAAGAAATACAAAGACACATTCCACAGCCAAGAATGCCACGGTGGGGCAGTACCGTATGGCGACCGGATTTGAGTGCCTTATAGGATATCTTTATCTCGATAAGCAGTATGACAGAATGTTTGAAATCACCAAATTGATACTGTCAATGCCTGAACCTGACGAAAATAAAGAGAAAATTGCAGAGACAGATAAATATGAAGAAGACACCGTGACGGTGGATGGAGAGTAATATGAGCAGAGAATTTGAGAACAACAACGATGTAAATGAAAATGCTGAGGAGGCATTTGTCATAGAGGGAAGAAATGCAGTTCTTGAGGCTTTCAGATCAGGAAAGACTATAGATAAGCTGTATGTCCTTGACGGATGCAGAGATGGTGTGGTTAACAGCATAGTCAGAGAGGCAAAGAAGCAGGACACAGTGATAAACTATCTCTCAAAGGACAAGTTAAACCAGATGTCACAGGCGGGGAAACATCAGGGCGTTATTGCCCATGCTGCTGCCTACAAGTATGCTGAGATAGAGGATATGTTTGCACTTGCAGAGAGCAGGGGCGAGGATCCATTTTTCTTCATACTTGATGAGATAGAGGACCCACATAATCTCGGTGCGATCATAAGAACAGCAAATCTGTGTGGCGCACATGGAGTCATAATTCCAAAGAGACGTGCAGTCGGCATAACAGCCACCGTCGTAAAGGCGTCGGCAGGTGCCATCAATTATACACCTGTTGCTAAGGTTACAAATATCAGCAAGACCATAGAGGAGCTTAAAGAGCGTGGTATGTGGTTTGCGTGTGCTGACATGGATGGAGAGCTCATGTACAAATGCAATCTCACGGGTTCACTCGGACTTGTTATCGGCAACGAGGGAAATGGCGTGAGCAGGCTTGTGAAAGAAAAGTGTGATTATGTTGTATCAGTTCCTATGAAGGGGGATATCGATTCACTTAACGCATCTGTTGCAGCGGGAGTTTTGGCCTACGAGGTAGTAAGGCAGAGAATGGGTAAGTAAGAGGAACATTATATGTATTCGGATCTATCAGATAATGAATTGCTTGAGTTAATCGGAACGAAAAAGAATAATGAGGCTATGGAGACACTTATAAAAAGATATGGCCCTTTGGTGACCAGGCAAAGCAGAAGTCTTTATATTATCGGAGCAGATGAAGAAGATCTTATACAGGAAGGCATGATAGGGCTGATAAAGGCGATAAATGATTATAAGCCGGATAGAGGGGCGTCGTTCAAAACTTTTGCATTTACGTGCGTGAGAAGACAGATGCTCACAGCAGTCAGTAGTTCAAATAGCCAGAAAAATACACCGCTTAATCATTACATATCAATATATGGTGATGAAAACAGTGAATATATGAGTCCGCTTGATGAAATAGACAGTGGTGTTATTACTAATCCGGAAGAGATTATGATGGCAAGGCTCAGAGAGACAGATATATTAAAGACCATAGACATGAAGCTGTCAAAGCTAGAGATAATGGTCTTGAAAGAATATCTGACAGGGGCATCGTATGAAGAGATTGGCTTAAGGCTTGGCAAATCTGCAAAATCTATAGATAATGCGATACAGCGTATACGAACTAAACTCAGAAACATATAAAAACACAAATTAAGAGAATCAACTAAATGGGAACAGTGTGAAGCTGTTCCCATTTTTTGCAAAAAAATAAAAGCTACTAACGGGAGTCGGACCCGTGACCTCAACATTACCAATGGTTCGTGGGCTGTTTTACAGCTTTTTCTATCGTTCTGCATTGTGCTGAAAAAGTGTTATTTTATGCGGTTTCCGTTCAATATCGTTCAATATTGTAAATTCACATTTTCCAAGTTTTTTGAGATATAGTAGACAGATAGTAGACAGAAAAGAAGGCATAAAACACCCCCGGCATGCATTGGATTTGTGACATACCGGGGGGTGTATAGATTAGTTGATTGCAAGGAGTTTATACATGTCGTTGCTTGCCTTGACCTCATTTTCTTTCAGGGCATGAGAGTAAACATCAAGTGTGACAGATACTTTGGAATGCCCGAGCATCTTTGATATAGTCACAACATCATAGCCTAGAGAGATCATCAGTGTAGCAAACGTGTGTCGTAGTCCGTGCAGGTGTATTTCTGGGAGAAGTAACTTCTCGTCTCTGCAGGTGTCATTGTATCTAAGAATTATCTCCCTGAATTTGTGGGTGGGTGTATCAATGTGCATCTGCTGGCCGTTTTCCTGAATGAACAAATGGCAGCAGCCGAAGTCTGATAATGGCGCACCATTCCAATATGTGCCGAGACTGAAGGCATATTCTTTTTCGTGTTGTTTCCAATTCTTCAACATGGCCATGCAGTTGGGTGGTAGAGGAACGCATCTTATACCGGCTTTTGATTTAGGATCCTTTTGTATCTGGCCACCTTTGACCTTGGCACATGATTTGTTGATGGATATATAGCCTTTATCAAAGTTTATATCGTTCCATGTGAGAGCGATAAGCTCACCACGTCTAAAACCGCCATATATGGCCATGTTAAAATATACTATCATCTGTTCTGGTGTGGTCATGGTTGTGGTATAGCCTGCTGCCGCAATACGCCCGTTTTTCATCTTAGGGCTGTATTTGATCTCATACGGTTGTTCCAGATATTCCAGAAAGCGTTTAGCCTGTTCCACATTAAAGCATTCTTCGGCGGCGTTGTTATTCACCGCCGGGAGTTCCACACGTTTACATGGGTTATCATCTATCAGATTCCACTTGTACGCTTTAGAGAATACACTTGATGCTATCGCATGGGCTCTTCTGATTGTGGCAGCAGACAATCCCCTGTCTTTCATCGTGGTGTATATGTCCTGAAGGTGCAGCGCATTTATTTTACTGAGTTTCATCTTTCCGATGGTGTCTTTAAAGTACAGATCTATAACACCCGTGTAGCTCTCAATAACAGCTTGTGTCAGATTGCTTTCTGCATATCGTTTTTTCCATTCATCGGCAAAAACCATAAATGACATGGTTTCGCCGTCCAGATACTTTCCACTTTTGCATCGCTCTTCAAATTCGATGGCGAACTTTTCGACCTCTTTCCGTATTTTTGCAGGAGTTTGTGCCGTGGGGGTATATGTTGTGGACTTGGTAATCTTTTGCTTGTTGCTGGAATAACCCAGGGAGACAGTGACCAGATAACTATTGCCTCTTTGTTTGATACTTGCCATGATAATCACTTTCCTTTCTGTTCTTGAATAGGATAGTGACCTCTGATATAATGAGTTTGCTTTTATTATGTTCAGAGGTACAATCCTTTGTGATAATATGCTTGGAGTCGCTGATTGCCGTCGGCGACTCCTTTTATATGTTTCGGTGAGCTGGATGATTTTGCTTGGAAATTAGGCATATTTTATTTATATTAGCTTTTTTCTATCGACAAGTTCCTTGATGTTCAATAATTTCATATATTCAGCGGTCTTGTCTTCTAACTTTTTCATATAGAGTAAATCTTTATGTGTAAATGCAAGGTTAGGCCAATTTACATTACCTCTGAAATCTAATAATACAAATCTAACCTTTTGGCTTTCTCTTCCATATGGTGTAAAGTCATAGTAACCATTTTTTAGCCAAAAATCCTGTATTTTGGCCTCATCGATGATCTGTTCCTTCCAAGGTTTTATTTCAGGCTCCCCAAAAAGAACCTCTTGTGGAGTGACTGGAAAATCTGGTATTTCCATCCACTTTCTATCTAATTCAAATGGAAATTTTTCAAAACCATTTGTTGAATATGCAAGCCAGCAATAGAAGTCATTAGATATACCATATGACTTTATTATAGAGACTTTTTTATTGTATGCATCCATTGTTTGCTTAAATTTTAAATCGTCATCATAAAAAAAACGCTCATCACCAGAAGGGTAAAAACAATCTGTTGATACATTCAAAGTTTTTGCAATAGTTGTTAATACTGAATCAGAAGGAAATACATCTCCTTTTTTATACCGGCTAATATTGTTTGGGTGAATATGAGTAAGTTCTGCAAAGTCAGCCTGACTTTTTTTATTATCTTTTTTCCATTGTTCAAGTAATTTTGTAAACTTATTTGCAAAATATTCATTTTTTCGATTCATATTGGTTACTCCTTATTCAATTTTGTATTTGGGTAAAAATCACATTGCTAGTTGATGTTTCTTGTTTGATGAAAATGTATCAACAAATGTCAAATAGCGTCATTATCGTATTTATGCTAAAACAATCACATTGATTATGTATAAAATGAAGTTGTTGAATATACATAAACGAGGTGATAACATATGCATATAACATCAATATATGTTGATGACTATATACTACAACATTGATATGTGTTAGTCAAGCGGCCGTGACAAATTTATATTTAATGGAAAAATCAGAAAGGAATTGAGATCATGAGAAATAACGAAAGAGTAAGAAATGAACTGGGATTACGCAGAGTAAGAAACTGGGAACTTGCAAATAGACTTGGCATAAATGAGGCTACTCTGAGTAGAAGGCTTAGGGTGGAGCTCCCAGAAGAGGAACAGGATAGGCTTATAGCTATTATACAGGATATACAGAAAGAGGGGGTGTAATATGCCAAGGATGGTGACGATAAAAGAGGCTGCTGCCATGACGGGTGTTCCCTGTTACCGGTTACGTAGTTGGTGTGAACAAAACAAGATTGTTCATGTACATACAGGCACAAAGGTACTTGTGAATGCTGATAAGCTGGCGGAGTATTTGAATACAGGCGATACAAACTAGGAGGTGGGACAATGGCAGCAGAGCATATAAAAACAAAGAAAAAGGCAGAAATAAAGACAACACATGATATAGTTCTCAAGATCCTTGTGGAGAATGAGAATGCAAGGAGCAGTGATAATATACTGTATTACCTTGTATGTAAAGAGGTCGGCAGCAGGCGAGGTGTGAATATTGCTCAAGTATCTTTTGAGCAGTTCTTTACAACGGCACTTGCTGAATATGGTTTGCCAACATTTGAGACAGTGAGAAGAACAAGACAGAAAATACAGGCAGAATGCCCGGAACTGGCAGGTGACAGAACTGTTAGATATGCAAGGATGGCTTGCAAGGGCGCATTTGCAGAATATGCAAAAAAGTAGATTGCGGTAACAGATTTTACAGGAGGTAGCAAAGATGAGTATAACTAAATACGAAGATAAGAGAGACATAATCACGGATAAGCAGGAGATGAAGGCAGTTGCATTTGACATTATAGCAGGCCTGTACTGCTGCCACAATTTATCAGAAAGTGAGCTGCAGCCGGGAGCGGTGCAGGGGTTGTTACAGCGTTAGATGACTTTATAAATGCATTGACCAAAGAAGAGTTAGAACCTGGGCTTGATTCGCTCGGTTCTCTTCTTGATGAGGAATAGAGAGGGTGAATGCATGTGAAGAATAGTAAAGGGGGCTATGGCGTTGTGTATCAGAGAGTAATGGACAGTGATGTACTACGCAGAGACAGCAAAGTGATATATGCGTATCTTTGTAGCTATGCTGATAAAGATGGAGTATGTTACCCGACCAGAGCACGAATAAAGGCAGCTTTACAAATGAATGATAAGACGTTTAAGAGGTATATGGATCCTCTTATTGACCTTGGAGTTGTAGAAGTTGAAAGAACAACAAATCCAAGGGGACTGTTAGGTAGAAATATATATCACTTAACACATAATATATGCCAAGATACAGCCCATAGGGATGCATCTCAGCAGGTTGCATCTCAGCAGGTTGCATCTCAGCAGGTTGCATCTCAGCAGGTTGCATCTCAGCAGGTTGCATCTCAGCAGGTTGCATCTCAGCAGGTTGCATCTCGCCGAGTTGCATCTTATCAAGATACATCTCAATCAAGATGCATCTCAAAGGGCAGTATAAACATTAATAATTATAACAGTAATATATTAAACAATAATAATATAAACAGTAATACTATAAACAATACTCAGGGCGAGGCAGGATCACCACATGCGAAGAACCAGAAGAAAAAATCTGAACCGGTCACATACAGCGATGATCCAGAGCTTAATGATGCCATCGTAGAGTTCATCAAGTTCCGTAAGGACATCAAGAAGCCTATGAGTGACAGAGCAATAACGCTGATGATAAACAAGCTGGAGTCGCTATCACATGATAAGCATGAACAGGTACAGATTCTCAATCAGTCGATAATGCAAGGGTGGACAGGCCTATATGCGCTTAAGGATGACGATAAGAGCCGAGGGCAGTCACGGAGCGTACATAACAATCAGCAGCCATTTTCAAGTAATGGTGAGCGGGATATTTTAAGTGAATGGAGGAATAGTTAATGACAAGGGAAGAAGTGCAAGATTTACTTGCTATGGTGCAGGCTACATATCCGAATTACAACCCACCAAGCAGAACAGCAGCGGTCAATGCGTGGACTATAGCATTAGAGGAATATAGCAAAGATGAAATTGCTATGGCATTTAAGGTCTATATGCAAACAAATACAAGCGGGTTCGCACCGGTCCCTGGACAACTGATTGATAAAATTCACTCAATCACCCAACCGCAGGAGTTGAACGAAATGGAGGCATGGGCATTGGTCAGCCGGGCGATTCGGAACAGTGCCTACAATTCGGTGAAAGAATATGCAAAACTGCCGCCCCTGGTTCAGAAAGCAGTTGGACTTCCGAGTCAACTCCGGGTCTGGGCGTTAGATGAAGATTACAATGAGCAGGTTGTAATGTCGCAATTTCAGCGTTGTTATCGTGCAGAGGTTGCAAGGTCGCAGGAAATCGCAAAAATGCCAACCGATGCAAGACAACTTATTCAGAACGCCACGCAAGGCTATTCGGCTGAAATAGTTGATTTAAGGAATCAGGCGATAAAATCCATGCCTGAAAGGAAAGAAAACGAAATTAAGGCGATGGAAGAAAGGCCAGAGAGCGTCCGGATAGGATTAGAAAAAAATAGATAGAATGGTGGGCTGTGATGACAAACGAAGAATTGGTTGAACAAATCCAATCAGGTGTGAACATCACAGAGAATATGTACCAGTTATATGAGCAGAATAAAGGCATGATATACAAGACGGCAAAGCGGTTTGTATGGGGCGCACCGCTGGAGGATCTAACACAGGAGGCATATATTGCTTTGTGTAAAGCTGTGAAGAATTACAGCGATAAGCAGGAATATAAATTCATCACGTATTATATGATGACACTGTCACGGCATTTCAAACGATATATAGAGAACAGTGGTCGTGTGATTCGTGTCCCGGTTCATAAACAGGAACAAATATGGAAATATAACCAGGTAAGCAGCGCATACTTGCATAGATTTGGACGTGAGCCGACTACACAGGAATACGCCGCATGTATGGGCTTGAGAGCATCACAGATAGAAGAGCTTGAACAATTCATGTTTGGTGGTAGTGGTAGTGAGACAAAGAGCCTTGACCAGCAGCTAACCGGGGCGGATGATATGAACCTCAGTGACGTTATAGCCGTGGAATGTAAAGACATAGACGGCGTACTTGATAAGTTGGCGTATGAACAGATGTGGCAGCAGATAAAGGAATATTTAGGTTTTCAGCAGTATAACATCCTGCGTATGCGCTATAGGCTTGGAATGACACGACAGGCAATAGGTGAGAAACTGGGATGCAATAATCAAGCTGTGAGAGATAGGGAGTATAGGGCATTGAACAGGCTTGGCCACACCGCATTTATGAAAGAGTATGCAGGACTTGCCGGAATTAACCACAGATAGGCAGCAGGAGATGGCGGACAGGATATTGTGAATTGTCACAGACAATAAGAGAGTGGCGGACTGGTGGACTGCTGCCATAGGTTCAAAGCTATACCGAAGCTAGGATTATGTGGATGTTATGAGGAATTGGGCGAACGCACTAAGTTAGACTTAGGCCGCCAGGGAAAAACAAATTTCAGAACAGTAATAGAGAACGGTGAGCCTTGGTTTGTAGGGAAAGATGTGGCTGCAGCATTAGGATATAACAATCCACAGAAAGCGATTCGTGACCATGTTGATGATGAAGATGTGACGGTGAACAAAACGTTCACCGTTAATGGGACGATGGCAACGTTAATTAATGAGTCTGGCCTTTACTCACTTGTTATTTCAAGCAAGCTGTCAAGCACCGGATCATTATGGAGACACACAAAAAGGCAGCATATACTTTACCTGCTGCCCTCTGTGCAATCATGGTTATTCATATGTCATTTGGGTTTAGTCAGAAGAGTATCTTGTCTTTTGTTGGCCTAATGTAGTTTGCTGATACGTTATTCATAAGCCTTCGGTTTGTGGGTAACTTCCCTCAGGTGTTCCAGCACCTGGGGAATTTTTATTTTGACAAATGCCTAAAATATTGTATAATGTACTTAACAAGACAGCCGAGCGATAGAAACCACCTATCCGTCCGGCAAACATGACTAAATGAAAACACCTCGTATGCTTGTCAGGCCGAGGTGTTTTTCTTATTTTCTATGATTCAGAATTGTCACAATAAGTATCGCAACGGTTAATATAACCATGAATTCCTCATATGTACTCATAAGGCACCACTCCCTTCCAAGACTCGAACGGATATGGTGTAACACCCCTCGGCTGCCCGATTAAATACACTATTCAATTTTTAGACACCGTGGATCCTGGAAAGTGAATTGTTTCCAAAATGGAAAGACCCACATAACGTAAAAGTCCCCGCATTTTGCGAGGCTTAAATTCATAAATAATGACAATTCGTGCCCTATAGGCATAATCAATATAGATGAATTTTATAACAGAACGTGCCCACAATCAAGACAATAATTTGTCTGGTAAAATATTCTCTGTTAGAGTACACCGCCTTATCTTCTTCCGGTTCCCATCTGGATAGAAGATAGGATATATAGCGGCCATTTATAGTTTGCTATAGTGTAGCTCTCAGTTCTATAACTTTGCCGATCATAAAGGCTTTGCCGGCTGCTATGTCCTCATTACTGAGGTGTATAGCGGAATACGAGTTGTTGCTTGCTATAAGCTCTATTCCATCAGTGTGGCACTTTATCTTACGGCAGATATGCCCCATACCATATATGCATATCAGTGCGAGATCTCCATCTGTAAAATCAGTCTGTCTCCGGGCAATCACAATATCACCCGCTAATATACGTGGCTCCATGGCATTATCAACTATCTTCATAGCCACAATTTTGGTGTCTCCAGCCATCTTCTCCGGGGTATATCCCAGTAATTTACTTATTGTATCCATTTTATCCTTTACCTTTCCGGCAGCAGATGATACAATCCCATTGATTTATTGGTGGGGATGTATCATCTGATACCCTTATCATGAGCCTTTCTGTTGTGTCACCAGCAGAAGGGCTATTTTTATATTGCAACGTCAAGTAATGCTCCGTAGGTCTCTTTGTAACTGTAACCTCCGATAATACCCAGCAGACGGGTTCTGACATTAACGCCCTGGTCCATCAGTCTGGCAATCTCTGAACTATACGCCTTTGGTACATAGCCGATCTTGGCTTTTTTCTTCAGATATGGGATATGCACAACTATGCGGATGGCGTTTCTGTCATATGTGTTGTATGTGTCTCTTTCAAGGGTCACAGTGAGGTTTTCTGGCCTGAACTGTGAGAGGTACTTTAGAACCTCCTGCCTGCCTTCGTATGTAACGCCTGCTGCCTTGATGGCTGTTCCCTTGGCAGTTCTCCATGCTTTCTTGAATGCTCTGGATAAGCTATAACCGGCTTTGTGCAATTCGTTGGCCATTATACAAACGGCTCTACGGATATTAACAATGTGCTTTTTCATAGGATCCTTCCTTTCTGAGCTCTTCGGTGAGCTCTATAAATGTTTCAGCAAAATGCTGATCAATCTCTTTGTTCCTTTTGAGCTGGGCTGTGAATTCTTTGTAGCTCTCATCTGATAATGAGAGAGCAAGGATTATTGACCTTATTAACATGTTGTGTGTTGCTCCTTTCTGTATCTTATGAGTATATTATAATACATGTGCCCATGCAGTTCAATTGACAAAAGACACAAAAACATGTGCCCATGCATAAAGATTATTTGTGCAATATATACATGGACACATGCAAAAAGGAGGTGTTATAATAAATTAAAACAAAATAGTAATATTTGATGTTTTATAGCGAGGTGATGACATAATGAACGATGAAAAAAGAAATAATTATGGTGGTTATACAGATGCGAAGAAAAGAGCAAATGCCAAATATCTGAAAGAAACTGTGGAAGATGTTAGAATAAGAGTCCCAAAGGGGCAGAAAGCGGTAATAAAGGAACATGCCGAGAAACAGGGGGAGAGTATGAACGCATTTGTTATTCGAGCCATAGACGAGACTATGGAGAGGGACAAGGGCAAGTAATATATGGTTATATTCTCACAATGCATGGATTGTAAAAACTTTATAGGTAAACTGACAGACGATATATTTTATTGCAAGGCATATCCTGGAGGAATACCAGTTGATGTATTTTGGAATAAAATAGATCATCGAGAACATATAGCTGGTGACCATGGATTTTTATTTGAGAATCTATATACAAATGCCAAGTGATAAAATCAAACAGTGATTGAATGGGCACAATTAGCAGGCGGGCATTTTACTACACAGACAAAGGAGGGAGAGCATGTTAAAAAGTACGTTTTTGCATAAACTGAAACAGGATAGAGTTCTTCGCATAGATGACTATATTATATCTTACAAGCCGGCAGAGATAAGCCACTGTGATACAGAGGAGCTATATAGGTTCAAGAATATAAATGATCTGTTCGAGAATGGAATGCTTGGATCTGAAAGCCTGAAGGATAAGCTGGCCGGTGCAGATATGGCAATATTTCACAAGGATTATGGAGAAATTATAACTATAGACGATGGTAGCATCATGTTCTCTTCTTGTGATGATTATGACGAGATGGACGAACAGGAGATTAGAGCTCTGTGGATGGAAGTATACCAGGATGCAGGGGATGAGGAACATATATATTTTATGAATTTTGATATAATGCCATCGGAGCAGGTACAGGACATACTTATAGATGACCTTAAGGCAGCAGGCTATATTGTCGGTGACCGGCAGAGATCATTAGTCAGTCCTTTGAAGCAATCTTTTCATTGCCAAGGCAGTGTGGGAGAGTTTGATATAGTTTTCAATGGTGACGATGGAGCATTTATTTATTCGGATGATCCAGAAGTGATAGATAATCTCATGGAGTGGTTCAACAGGGATAACAGTTGAATGTATCATGTGAAAGATATATTGACTGCTGCCATATGAGCAAAACAATAAGAGCTATTCCACTCCCGGCAACTCTACAAGGTAGAGGCAAATGGGGGAACAGAACGCTCTTATTTGTTAGTAGTATATAGTGTGATGGCAGAAAAAGCAATAATTCAATGGCGTGTATTTGACATCTCTGTACACGAGCTATATACTGACATGCGAAATGATATGGTTGAGGACTTTATATAACAAACATGGCTATAAAGATGTGAAAGTCTATGGATTAAACAACAAAATGGCTTATACGGCAAATAAACAAGCTGTTATGTTTGGCGATTTGCAATAGAGAGTCTCACGTACTCCGCAGGGGTGCGAGAGGCTCTCTGAATATATGTGGAGAGTTTATGATGATATACAAAGAGAATGATAATTTAGACATAGAAGCGATAAATAGATATAGATCCATGACACAGGAAGAACGAGATAGATTTATTAAAGAGAAAGAAGATGCTATAAGAAAAGAAATTGAAAATGACACAAAATAGTAAGCACTCCGCAAGTAGCAGGGTGTTTTTTATTTGGAATAATACTAAGCTGGCGTTACATAGGCAGCAGGGAATACTACAAATTACTAGATTTGGATGTGCATAGGTGGGGTAGTACAGAAAACAGAATAAAACATGCAGATTTTGGTATAAAATCCACATCTTATCACACAAAAATTACATAAAATTGCAGGTCCGATATACAAAAATGTATGATCTGCTGCCAAGGAAATATGAGTAGATAGCTGGTAGGTTGTGTCACATTTGGTACACCCTTATAATGCTCCGTATCTATAGGTGCACAGCAACTATAGTACATCCGATAGCAGGTGAGGGATGTAATGGCGATGAGGTTCGGCCGTGGTGTGATCTTTCTGGGGGTTCTGTGTATAGGGTGTTAATAAATGTTAAGGTTGGAGAGTATAGAACCTTACAAAACTTGACATATGTGAATATATACAACTTGGCAAAACCCAACATTAGAGGATATATAGGCCAAGAAAAACCAATATACACATGTAATATTCAAAAAGAACATCTGCAGGCTTGTAGGGGCTTTTGGTATGCTGAAGGGGTGAACGTTTTGTTCACTCCCCCTGATTCAGGGTAGGTGTATTGAAGCACTCCCCTGATTCGAGGTAGTGCTTGATGGCTGCCTGGATTTAATCTAGGTAGTGTTGCATCTGTGCTCCTTGTGTGTTCTGGCCGTATTCCCATTTGGGGAATACGAATGTATCGTCCTGGATGTGGTCCTAAATCAGGACCTCAAGTACCGTTTTGGTATCTGAGATATGAGGTCGGTACTGGCGAGGTCATCGGTGTATGGGGTAATGATTCGTGACCCATCTGTATATACTGTAACGATTCGTGACGCTATTCATAAACTACTTCATAAAAATTCAGTTTTACTACAAAATACTACTTCAGTTTTACTACAGAAAACTACAGGTCAGATGTTAGTAAATGTTAGTTCGAACCTATAACGAACCTAGGGGGTACCCTGAATTAGGGCAGCCATAAAGAACCTGTAAAAACCTGTAGTCAAAGAATATATGTAATATGTCAAAACATGACATTAGAGAATATATACAACCTCAGAAAACCTCAAATTGAAAAAATATACAGATCTCTCCGAACGAATCGTTCTGTCAGGGTACAAGTGTACCCCAGGTACGGTTGTTCAGGGAGTAGCAAAATGCAACACCCTTAATTGCTAACATATGCTAACATCTGAACCTCAGAAAACCTCAAGTGTAATATTATTAGTGTTAGTTCAGGTTGTTGAAGAATGTTGAACCTCTACGTCTTTAAGGTCGATAAAACATCGACCTTGAAATGTTAACTAATGTTAACCTTTGATAAGGTGAAACACCGCCCTGGGTGTTAACTAATCTTAAAGAAGATGGGGTCATTACTAATGAGGTAGGGGTACAGACAGGCACTGTTAACCTCATGATGGCAAATGATGGCATGAGATGTTGACAAATGTTGACATTGTGGAGCAGGTATGTATAATAAATTACATAGGGAAGTGATACGTGACCCCCGCATTTTGGGTTGCGCCATCATTTCCCTTTTTTATGTGTGTCCATAGTATGGACACCCTTTTCTTATAAACGGAGAGTGTATACAAAAGATAAAAAACATGGCAAACTCAGCGACAAAATGCCGCCTAGCTTGGAACAGCGTGGTGACAATGGCAGCAGTGAAGGAGAGCGGTGTAAGCCTAACTTACATCGTCAAGGATAGCGATGGATCCGGCGCATGACCGATTGATACATCAACTTAGATGAAAATGAGTTTTTCCCCAAAATGGGAGAAACCTCTGACATGGGGGACTTAATACAAATCAATTACAGAGCAATATAGATAGATATTATCTGGACTGCTGCCGATGGGAAAACATGCTGATTAAGGCAGCAGATCATAAAAAATTGGAAATAGTAGACAAATAGTAGACAAAAACAGATTTTTGCATGATTTATATAGAAGTTTAGGCAATAAAAAAACCGCTCAAAGCGGCATAAACACTGAAGATTATAATAAAAGCTACTAACGGGAGTCGGACCCGTGACCTCAACATTACCAATGTTGCGCTCTACCACCTGAGCTATAGTAGCTTGCTTTCCAAAAGCAATAATAACTATACCAAAACAGATGTGAAAAATCAAGCGGAATATTTGTATTTGTTGTGAAAATTATTGCAAATCAAAAGATAATTGTGGTACAAGTGGCAAAAGTATGGTAAAATAATTATAATCGCGTGCAAAAATAGGGTAAAAACTATTGAAACACGGGAAAATATGATACATACAGACGCCGTACGCACGTATGTTGATGCGTCTTTATATTATAAGCGGGAGGCAATAAAATGGCTGAAGAGATGACAGGTAAGAATTTCATTGAACAGATAATTGAGAAAGATATAGCTGAGGGAAAGGTTCCGAAGATCGTCACCAGATTCCCACCGGAGCCAAATGGATATTTACATATAGGACATGCCAAATCAATACTTTTAAATTACGGTCTGGCAAAGCAGTATGGCGGACAGTTCAATCTCAGATTTGACGACACAAACCCTACAAAGGAGAAGACAGAGTTCGTCGAGTCCATACTTGCAGATGTGAAGTGGCTTGGCGCAGACTTTGGTGACCGAGTGTTCTTTGCATCTAACTATTTTGATCAGATGTACGAGGCAGCGATAAAGCTTATCAAAAAGGGCAAGGCATATGTGTGTGATCTCACACCGGATGAGATCAGAGAGTACAGGGGAACACTCACAGAGCCTGGTAAGAACAGCCCATATAGAGACAGAAGTATCGAGGAGAATCTTGATCTGTTTGAGAGGATGAAGAATGGTGAGTTCCCTGATGGAAGCAAGGTACTTCGTGCGAAGATAGATATGGCAAGCCCTAACATCAACATGAGAGATCCGATCATCTACAGAATAGCAAGAATGAACCATCACAATACAGGCGACAAGTGGTGCATCTATCCAATGTATGATTTTGCCCATCCTATCGAGGATGCGATCGAGGGAGTTACACATTCCATATGTACACTTGAGTTCGAGGATCATAGACCTCTGTATGACTGGGTCGTTATGGAGCTTGGCTACAAGGATTCACCTGACGGCACACCAAAGCAGATAGAGTTTGCAAAGCTTTACCTTACAAATGTAATAACAGGTAAGAGATACATAAAGAAGCTCGTTGAGGATGGAATAGTTGATGGATGGGATGATCCACGTCTTGTAAGTATAGCTGCCCTCAGAAGAAGAGGCTTTACACCATCTGCCATCAAGAAATTTATGGAGCTGGTTGGAATATCAAAGAGCCAGTCATCTGTTGACTATGCTATGCTTGAGTATTGTGTGCGTGATGACTTAAAGCTCACAGCAAAGAGATACATGGCTGTTGTAGACCCTGTAAAGCTTGTCATAGACAACTATCCTGAGGATCAGGTTGAGTATCTTGATGTGGAGAACAATCAGGAGAATGAGGAGCTTGGAAGCAGAAAGGTTGCATTCAGCAAGTATTTATATATAGAGAGAGAGGACTTCATGGAGGAGCCACCAAAGAAGTATTTCAGACTTTTCCCTGGCAATGAGGTTCGCCTCAAGAACGCATATTTTGTAAAGTGCGTTGGCCTTGAGAAAGATGAGGATGGCAATGTGACAACAGTTCATTGTACATATGATCCTGAGACAAGAAGTGGCTCAGGTTTTGAGGGCCGTAAGGTAAAGGGAACCATACACTGGGTATCAGCTGAGAGTGCCATAGATGCTGAAGTTCGTCTGTACGAGAATATCATCGACGAGGAGAAGGGAAAACTCAACGATGACGGTACATTAAACCTCAATCCAAATTCGCTTGTCATCAAACAGGGATGTAAGCTTGAGAAGGCGTTTGAGGATGCTCAGCCAGGTGAGGCGTTCCAGTTCCTCAGAAATGGATTCTTCTGTGTTGACTCAAAGGATTCGACAAGTGAGCACCCTGTGTATAACAGGATTGTATCACTCAAGAGTTCATACAAGCCAGGCAAGTAAGAGATACAATGTATTACAGAATCTGCAGTACTGACTTTGATCTGCAGATATTATATGAAAATATGTGGGGATGAGCACACGCCTTAAGGGGAGGCGTGCGTATCAAATACATGTGATTGGAAAGAAATTATGGAATACGATTACAAGAGGATATATATACTTCTGTCCAAGACGGAGACGATACCATCAAATCTGATAAAGTTGTTTACCAGGGAACCATATAGTCACACATCTCTGGCTCTTGATATCAGTCTCAATGAAATGTACAGTTTTGCAAGAAGAGGTATGTACAACCCGTTTAACGGTGGGTTCATCAGTGAGAATATAGAGAAGGGTATATTTGGCAAGCATAAAGAAACCAGATGTACAGTGTACGAGCTCAATGTGACAAAAAGACAATATGACCACATACAGCGGGAATTGGTAAGATTCAAGAAGCATCCTGAGCGATATGGTTATAATTTCCTTGGAGTGTTCAGTGTATTTTTTCATAGAGCCATGGACAGAGAATATAATTATTTTTGTTCTCAATTCGTAGCGGCAGTACTTAGAAATGCCGGAGTTGATATATTCCACAAGAAACCGGGATTGGTAAAGCCTGGAGATTTCAGAAAATGCACCATGCTCAAACCTGTGTTCACGGGACACCTTGCAGATTATAGAGCATATCTGCATGAGAAATATAAGCACCGTCATGGAATAGACAATGAAATAGGCAACAGAATAGACGATAGAGTAGTCAATAGGATAGAAAGTGTAATATCGGCTGACTCAGATACTGCAAATGATATGAATGTTGGAAAAACGTCATTGACAGATGGTATCGGTATCGTGTCTTGGAAAGTCGGCTGATAGTCAGCTGACAAGTAATATTACAATATAAAACCATAAAAAATATAAAAAAGTCATCTGCATATATGACAATGGCGGAGTATTTTCGTCATTGATAGCATGAGCAGATGACTTTTTACTTTTGTTTTATAACTGTTACTTTTCAGTTGTTTTTATATTTATCTATTGTTATCTATTGTTATTTATTCATCATTAGTTATCCATCATTCCACAAATGTATGTCCCATTTTGATGATTCCTCTTTGTACGGAGTCTTTGGAATTCTTCCAAGGTTCATTCTTATATCTATAGTCGAATTTGTCGATGAACCAGCTGATGTCTTCGTTCACTCTCTCCATTCCCTCAAAGAAGACTTTGTTTAAAGCGTTGATGAATTCGCTGTATTGCTCTTTGCTCAGCTTGCTCTGACCTGTCTTGTAGAGGATGCCATAGTGATATGTACAAAATCCCTTAGAGCTCACAAATTTCTCTCTGAATTCGGTATCCTTCTTCCACATGTGGAAGATAGTGTCCACGTATCTAACGAACATATTGTCCATGCGCCCACATATAAAGCAGCTTTTTTCCATGTTATCGATGTAGTCGACTATAGGGGCGTTTGGAGTGCTTTTGCCGAATAGACCAGCCTTTGACGCGGGACCTTTAGCCGCAAGCTCCTTCATATCCTTGATAGTTTTGTTCATATGGGTGTTCATCATGAGAGCCAGTCCCAGGCGGTTCTTTTCTTGATAGAGAAGTCTCAGGTGATGACTGCAGAATCCAAGCTTGTCAGTCATGGCGCGATTGTCATCCTCCATATAGCTTGGTCCCATAGTGTATTCGATTGCGTTTCGTTCAAGTTCCTTTTGCATCTGGCACATAGGACATTCGCATTCACTGTCAAATGCATCGTTTACCGGAATGGTATATATTTGTTCTGCCATAAGTCCTCCTGTGAATTTAAATATAGGCAATTATTTCCGTTTACCATAATATAAGTGACGTTGAAAATAATATACGTGTATTATACAATAGTCTGGTGTGTTTTATAAAGGTAATTTACAAATAAGTATTATTAGACGGTTGATATGCGGTATGCTTAAGATAGATAAAGATATAGTGCAATTCATGAGATTTTAGATACAGGAAATGGCAGGTGTACAGAAGATGAAAGTAAGTTGTGAGAATAATATAGTAACAGTAGACGGTGTGAATGATTTTACACTCTCTCAGATACTTGAGTGCGGTCAGTGTTTCCATTTTGATAAGCTTGACGAAGAAGTGTATGAAGTCGTGGCATTTGGCAGAGCAGTAAAGATGGAGCAGACAGACAAGGTGCTCAGGATATATGGTTCATCCATGGAGGATTATGAAGGAATATGGAAGTTGTATCTTGATATGGACAATGATTATGGACTTATTAAGCAAAGTGTTATAAAGGCAGATGGGGCACTGAAGACGGCTGTTGATGAGAAGAGTGGAATCCGAATATTGAACCAGGATTTTTTTGAGACACTTATATCATTTATCGTATCACAGAATAAGAGTATACCGCAGATCAAGCAGTGCGTAAAAAATATATCGCATAGATTTGGTGATGAAGTCATAGGATATAACGGTGAGGCATTTTATGTATTCCCGGATGTTCAGAGGCTGCATGATGCAACAGAGGAAGAACTTAGGGAGTGCAAAGTGGGATTCCGGGGGCTCCGTATATCAAAAATGCTACGGAGGCAGTGTATTCAGGTGCAGTCACAAAGGAGAAGCTGGACGAGCTGGACATAGCACAGGCAAGGGAACTGTTAATGACGATAAAGGGCGTTGGGGAAAAGGTTGCAAACTGCGTTCTGTTGTTCGGACTTGGCAGACGGGAAGCGTTTCCTGTGGATGTGTGGATGAAGAGGATAATGGAGCAGATGTATTTTGACGGAAAAGATACAAAGAAACAGGACATAGAGGCATTTGCGGTGAATAAATTCGGAGATCTTGGAGGATATGCACAGCAGTATCTGTTCGACTATGCAAGGACAACACTATTCAAATAATCAGTTTTATAATTTTTTTAGAAAATAAGGGTTGATTTTTTTATAGAAATGTATAGAATATAAAACAGTGTTAGCACTCACATAAAATGAGTGCTAAAAACAAAGGCGAAAAAAAGAAGAGTAATAAGAAAAATAAGAAATTAGGAGGTATATATCATGAAGTTGAGACCACTTGGAGACAGAGTAGTATTAAAGCAGTCAGTAGCAGAGGAGACAACAAAGTCTGGAATAGTTTTGCCAGGTCAGGCAAAGGAAAAGCCACAGTATGCAGAGGTTATTGAGGTAGGTCCTGGAGCAGTTGTTGATGGCAAGCTTGTTCCTATGGATGTTAAGGTTGGAGATACTGTAATATATCAGAAGTTCGCAGGCTCAGAGGTAAAGCTTGACGATGAGGAGTACATAGTTATCAAGCAGGACAGCATTCTTGCAATCGTAGAGAAATAATCAATCTCTTGAGACTGATCCGATACACGTAAGAAGGATATAACATATATTGTGATGTAATGTTTGACCGGAATAAATAATAAGACGAAATGATAGATCAAGGTAATGATAGATCAAGATATGGAGGTAGACAGAAATGGCAAAGGAAATTAAGTATGGTGCCGAAGCTAGAAAGGCACTTGAAGCAGGCGTTAATCAGTTAGCAGATACAGTAAGAGTTACACTTGGACCTAAAGGAAGAAACGTAGTACTTGCAAAGTCATACGGTTCACCACTCATCACAAATGATGGTGTTACAATCGCAAAGGATATCGAGCTTGAGGATGCATTTGAGAACATGGGTGCTCAGATCGTCAAGGAAGTTGCAACAAAGACAAACGATGTTGCCGGTGATGGTACTACAACAGCTACAGTTCTTGCACAGGCTATGATCAATGAAGGAATGAAGAATCTGGCAGCAGGTGCTAATCCTATCGTTCTCAGAAAGGGAATGAAGAAGGCTTGCGACAAGGCAGTTGAGGCTATTCTTGATATGAGTGAGACTATCAGTGGAAAGGATCAGATCGCAAGAGTTGCATCTATCTCAGCTGGTGACGATGAGGTTGGACAGATGGTTGCCGACGCTATGGAGAAAGTGTCAAAGGATGGAGTCATCACCATCGAAGAGTCAAAGTCAATGAAGACAGAGCTCGACCTTGTAGAAGGTATGCAGTTCGACAGAGGTTATATTTCAGCTTACATGGCAACAGATATGGAGAAGATGGTTGCAGAGCTTGATAACCCATATATACTTATAACAGATAAGAAGATCTCAAATATTCAGGAGATACTTCCACTCCTTGAGCAGATCGTTCAGAGCGGTTCAAAGCTGTTGATCATCGCTGAGGATATCGAGGGCGAGGCTCTCACAACACTTATCGTCAACAAGCTGCGTGGTACATTCCAGGTAGTAGCTGTAAAGGCTCCTGGTTATGGCGACAGGAGAAAAGAGATGCTTCAGGATATCGCTATTCTCACAGGCGGTAAGGTAATCTCCGAGGAGCTTGGATATGAGCTCAAGGATGCTACTCTTGATGACCTTGGACGTGCAAAGAGTGCTAAGATCACAAAGGAGAACACAGTTATCGTTGATGGTATGGGTGCTAAGGAAGACATAGCAGGTCGTGTAAATGTCATCAAGGCTCAGCTTGAGGAGACAACATCAGAGTTTGATAAAGAGAAGCTTCAGGAGAGACTTGCAAAGCTTGCCGGTGGAGTTGCAGTTATCAGAGTCGGTGCAGCTACAGAGACAGAGATGAAGGAAGCTAAGCTCCGTATGGAGGATGCCCTTAATGCCACAAGAGCTGCAGTTGAAGAGGGAATCATCTCAGGTGGTGGTTCAGCATACATCCATGCTGCAAAGAAGGTTGCAGAGCTTGTAAAGGATCTTGAGGGCGATGAGAAGACAGGCGCTAAGGTAGTTCTCAAGGCTATGGAGGCTCCACTGTTCCACATCGCAGCCAATGCAGGACTTGAGGGATCAGTCATCATCAACAAGATCAAAGAGTCTGAGGTTGGTGTGGGCTTTGATGCATACAATGAGACATATGTCAACATGATCGAGGCAGGAATCATTGATCCTGTTAAGGTTACAAGAAGTGCACTTCAGAACGCTACATCAGTTGCTTCAACAATGCTCACAACAGAGTCAGTTGTAGCTGATATCAAGGAAGACACTCCAGCAATGCCGGCAGGCGGAGCAGGAATGGGCGGCGGAATGGGCTTCTAAGGAATAGAGTCAGACACGATTTCGCAGTAAAATGCAAAGACTAAGATAAAAAAGGATCACATCATTCGTAATCGGGTGATGTGTTTCTTTTTTTATGTAGGTTAATTGACACTAACCGGCATGTGTGAGATAATCAGAACAGATATTTTTCGACTAAGGGAAAGTATGGGTTACAAAAAAGTTATAAATGAAAGGCAGGAAGAGATGGGAGAAGATAACAACAGCTTTGGTGGCTATCAGCCAACAGAAGACAACGGACAGGTGGGACAGCAGAATCCATATGAAGGTGCGCCTCAGTATGGACAGAACGATCAGAACTATGGTCAGCCAGGTGGCCAGTATGGACAGAATTATGGTCAACCGGGTGGACAGTATGATCAGAATTATGGTCAGCCGGGTGGCCAGTATGGACAGAATTATGGTCAGCCAGGCGGACAGTACGGACAGAATTATGGTCAGTATGGCCAGGGCTACGGACAGCCGGGAGATCCATACGGACAGAATTATGCTAATCAGGACATGAATATGGGCGGAGGTCCGGCATATCCGCAGAATAATATGCAGCCACAGGAGAGCAAAGGCGTATCCATAGCATCTATGGTGCTTGGTATCTTTTCGCTTACATTTGGATGCTGTATTACGTATGTTGGAATTGCTTCAGCTATTGCAGGTATAATCACAGGTATAATCAGTCTTAAGAATAAGAAGCCTGGCAAGGGAATGGCTATCGCAGGTATTATAATGAGCGCAATAGCACTTGTGTTCCTGGTGTTCTGTATTATCCTGGTTCTTACATCGGACACATATCAGGATATGGTGGACGAAATACTCAGACAGATACAGTCAGGAAGCTATTAAAAATGTAATAAATTGAATAAAGAGAAGTGATCGAGAGGCCGCCGGACTTAGGGCGGCCTCTTGTTATGTGCGCCAAGCTGATAATATTTGAACGTTTAATACTGTGTGGGTGATTGAATCTAAAGGTGGATTAGTGTTATTATTATGGAAGTGCGTAGAAGGTATCAGAAAGGAGGTCCTGTATTATGGAGAGTGATTATATTATTGAAGATACAGACATCAGGCGTCTTATTGTGAAAGCGGTAGAGGCGAGAGATATGGCATATGACAGGTACTCACAGTTTAAGGTTGGGGCAGCACTCCTGGCGGGCCGGGAGAATTCTTCGGATGCAACTGAAGTCGTTGGCGGAGAGACAGACAGTCACGATAGAAATACAAATGAATACAGAGTGTTCACGGGCTGTAATATAGAAAATTCCTCGTATGGTGCAACTATATGCGCAGAACGTGCAGCAGTGTGTAATGCAGTGAGCAGTGGCTATAAAGATTTCAAAGCGATTGCTATTGTTGGTGGCCTGAATAGTACAGGGATAAATGGAATAACATATCCATGTGGGATATGCAGACAGGTGCTCTCGGAATTTTCTGCGGATATGTATGTTATCGCAGCACGTTCAGAGGATGATTACGACATGAGAAGATTGTCAGAGTTCCTTCCGGCTTCGTTTGGTGCCGGACAGATGGAATAGCGAAATAGTCTGTTACAACAATGGCCAGATAAGCTGTTTGGCAACATATAAAAGGACAATAAAAAATATAGAAGGAGAACATGAATTGGGAAATATCAAGGATGTAAAGGCTTACAGAATAGTTGAGGAGAAGGATCTTCCAGAGGTACATGGCAAGGGCTATGTGCTGGAGCATATAAAGACAAAGGCAAGGGTCCTTATCATTGAGAATGACGATGTGAATAAGGTGTTCAATATAGGTTTCAGGACACCTCCATATGATGATTCAGGAATACCGCATATAATTGAGCACTCAGTGCTTTGTGGTTCAAAGAAATATCCGGTAAAGGATCCATTTGTTGAGCTGGCAAAAGGTTCTCTGAACACCTTCCTGAACGCCATGACTTATTCAGACAAGACGGTATATCCTATAGCGAGCTTCAATCAGAAGGACTTTGAGAACATCATGAGTGTGTATCTGGATGCAGTGTTCTATCCGGATATCTATATACATGATGAGATCATGAAGCAGGAGGGCTGGCACTATGAGCTTGACTCTGTGGACGGAGACCTGAAGTACAACGGAGTTGTGTACAATGAGATGAAGGGCGTGTACTCAAGTCCTGAGTCGATTATGTACAGAGAGATAGAGTCATTACTCATGCCGGACACTCCATATGGCAATGATTCAGGCGGTGATCCGGTATCCATACCTACACTCACCCTTGAGAGATTCAGAGATTTCCACAGGACATATTATCATCCATCGAACAGTTATATTTATCTGTATGGTGATTGTGATATGGCGAAGGAGCTGGAATTTATAGATGAGGAGTATCTGTCACATTACGATTACAAGGAGATAGATTCAGCGATCCCTCTTCAGAAGCCATTTGACGAGATGAAGGATATCACTATGGAGTACTCCATAGCTGATACTGATCCAGAGGAGAACAATTCCATACTCACATACAGCAAGATAACAGGGCTCAGCACCGAAAAGAAGAAGGTTACAGCCCTTGAAATACTTGAGTACGTGCTCATGGATGCGCCGGGAGCTGTCCTGAAGAAAGCTCTGACTGATGCGGGTATAGGCGAGGAGGTCTACAGCTCATTTGACAATGGATGCCAGCAGACCACATTCTCTATCATAGCAAGAGGCGCGGATAAGAACGATAAGGACAGATTCATAAAGATAATAGATGACACGTTTGAAGAACTCAGCCATGGTATAGATAAGGATGCGGTTGAGGCTGCAATCAACAAGTTTGAGTTCAAGCACAAGGAGGCCAATTTTGGAAGGTTTCCTAAGGGGCTTATGTACGGACTGGATGCATTTAACAGCTGGCTGTATGACGATACCAAGGCACTCATGTTTTTTGAGATGAATGATGTGTATAAGGAGCTGAGAGAGGATCTTCAGAATGGTTATTTTGAACAGATCATAAAGGAATGTTTCATTGACAATACATTTGGCCTGTATCTCACTATGAATCCAAAGAAGGGGCTTGACCAGGAGAACGAGAAGAAGATCGCTGATGAGCTGGCTGCATACAAGGCTACACTCAGTCGTGAGGAGCTTGAGAAGATCGTGGAGGATACAAAGGCGCTCAAGGAGTATCAGGCAACCCCTTCATCAGCCGAAGATCTTGCCAAGGTTCCACTTCTGTCGATAGATGACATTGACAAAGAGGCTGAAAAGCTTAAGAATGTTGAATCTGAGATCGGCGGACTTTCAGTTGTAAGCCACGATATATTTACAAACGGTATAGGATATCTGAGGTTCTATTTCAATATAAATGATATAGATAATGACCTTGTGCCATATCTTGCTGTGCTGTCATGCCTGTTTAAATATATTGACACGGAGAAGCACACCTATGGACAGCTGTCAAATGAGATAGACAGCAATATAGGTGGAATAGAGTTTGATATGGTTGGATATGCCAGTGACACGGATATCAAGAAGTTCTTCTATGTATCTATGAAAGCTCTCTATGAGAAACTTCCATATGCGGTAGAGCTTATGAAGGAGATACTGTTCTCATCAAAGATAGATGACAGGAAGAGATTGAAGGAACTCCTGACGGAGGAGAAGTCCAGCATGAAGAATGGCATGGCTGCATCGGGACATGTGACCGCATACACCAGAGCTATGTCATATATAGATGAGGGTGCAAGATTCACGGATGAGACATGCGGAATTGCTTATTATGAATTTCTGTGTGACATAGTGGACCACTTCGATGAGAAGTATGACAATATCATTGAGAAGCTTCAGTATGCTCTTGCAGAGGTTCTCAGAAAGGGGGCACTTACTGTTTCTTATACGGGAGATCAGGATGTGACAGATCTGCTTGAGGAGTCATTTGCGGACTTTGGTAAAGCGCTTTCCACAAGACCAGCACATAAGGACGTGAAGCCGTTTGAGAAGAATCTTCAGAATGAGGGATTCAAGACTGCCAGCCAGGTTCAGTACGTTGCCATAGCAGGTAATTTTGAGGATGCAGGATACAAGTACGACAGCTCACTGAGTGTTCTCAAGATCATATTCTCATATGGTTATCTGTGGGAGAATGTCCGTGTGAAGGGCGGTGCGTATGGCGCCATGTGCTCATTTCTCAGGAATGGAACATGCTATATGAGTTCATACAGAGATCCGAACCTCATGGAGACATATGACATATTCAAGAATGCATATAAGTTCGTGGAAAACTTTGAGTGCTCAGACAGGGATATGACTAAGTATATCATCGGAACTATGGCTCAGATAGATGCGCCAACGACTCCTGTTGCTGAGGGCATAAGCCATATGGCGAGATACTTTATGGGAGTTACAGATGAACAGATCCAGAGAGAGCGTGATAAGATCCTCTCCACCGACAGAGATGCCATCAGAGCCCTTGCACCACTTGTGAAGGCTGTTACGGATTCAGGAATCATCTGTGCCATCGGCGGAGAGAGCAAGATAGAGGAGAATAAGGACAACTTCAAGGAAGTGCTCGCAATCTTCTAAGGATGAGAGAAGACAGACGTGATAAAAATTTTCGTGAAAAACCAAAATGAATTTTAGGCTGGATACGTAGGCATGATCTATGATCATGGCCACGAGATAAAGGAGATATATGAATAAGGAATACAAGTCGGGTTTTGTGTCTATTATAGGCAGACCTAATGTTGGAAAGTCGACACTTATGAACAGACTGATAGGTCAGAAGATAGCGATAACCAGCAATAAGGCACAGACCACAAGAAACAGGATACAGACAGTATACACCAGCGATAAGGGACAGATCATATTCCTTGATACACCGGGTATCAACAGGGCAAAGAACAAGCTTGGAGAGTACATGCTCAAGGTTGCCGAGAGTACACTGGATGAGGTTGATGTGGTTCTCTGGATAGTTGAGGCCACAACCTTTATCGGTGCAGGAGAGCGTTACATCATAGAGCAGTTGCAGCACGTAAAGACTCCTATAATCGTTGTTGTGAATAAGATTGACAACGTTGAGGAGGGCAAGGTGTTTGAGGCGATAAACACCTACAAGGATGCCTGTGATTTTGCGGAGATAGTACCCGTATCTGCACTCAAGGGAAAGAATACGGATGAACTTATAGATACCATTATGAAATACCTGCCGTATGGACCTCAGTACTACGATGAGGATACTGTGACCGATCAGCCGGAGAGACAGATCGTTGCCGAACTCATCAGGGAGCAGGCTCTACGCCAGCTTGACAAGGAGGTACCGCATGGTATAGCAGTTGTCATAGACTCAATGAAGGAAAGACCAAACGGTGGTATCATAGACATAGATGCTACGATTATATGTGAGAGGGATTCACATAAGGGAATCATCATAGGGAAGCAGGGAGCTATGTTGAAGAAGATAGGAACCCATGCAAGATACGGAATAGAGAGACTTCTTGATACCAAGGTCAACCTTAAGTTGTGGGTCAAGGTCAAGAAGGACTGGAGAGATACTGATACACTGCTGAGAAACTTTGGATTCAGGGACGAGTAGGATTTTGGTTATGGAGGTGGACATACAATCATGAGAGAAGAAGTTACACTGCACGGAATTGTATTGTCCAGCAGCCTCCAGTGAGTATGACAGGAGGATGGTGGCTCTGACAAAGGAACGTGGCAGGATCACGGTATTTGCTACCGGTGTGAGGCGGGGAACGAATCCCCTTCAGTCTAAGACACAGATGTTTGTCATGGGGAGCTTTACTCTGATCCCTGGACGTGACTCATATCGGCTTGTGAATATAGATGTTGATGAATATTTCCACCAACTCACCATGGACATAGATGCATATTGCTATGCATCATACTTCTGTGAGGTCATGAGTTTCATGACACATGAAGGGGACAGGGCGGCGGATTATCTCAATCTTCTGTATGTGAGCCTTAAGGCTCTCGAGAAGGGGCAGATGCCTGCAAAACTCATCAGGTGTGTGTATGAGATAAAGCTTATGGATGTGTTCGGTCAGGGAATACAGAGTTTCCACTGCCCTATATGTGGCAAGACAGAGGTTTCAAATGTATTTGATGCCGCATCAGGCGGACTGCTCTGCGATGGATGCAGAGGAAGGGCAAAACATCCGCTGCATCTATCTGACGATGCGGTGTACACGATACAGTACATAAATGGAGCACAACTTGGTAAGATGTATAACTTCAATGTGTCCGATGCAGTGCTTTCCGAGATACAGCTAGTATCGAAGCAGTTTATGGATATGTACGTGGACAGAAAGTTCAAGTCAGTGGAGATCATAGACTCACTGCCGTGAAAAAAAGAAGAGAATCCTACATGACGTGAGATTCCCTTCTTTTTGTATATTACCTGTCTAAAATACAAATCATAGAGAGTGTATTATTTTAGAGAACGTCTTCATCGCGCCGGGAAGTTTTTCATATGGTATGGCGCTGAAACCAAACAGAAGCTGGTTCTCAGGACAGAGATTCTTTCTTATCCAGAATGGCTCTGTGGAGAAGATTCGTATGCCTTTCTGCTCAAAGGCAGATATGAGTTCGGACTGGGTGAGATAGGAGTTCTTTATCTCTGCTACAAAGTGCAGACCCGCTCCAGCGCCGTACATGATGACATCATCTTCCAAATTCTGTTTCACATAATTAAGTATATAATCATGTTTTTTCTTATAGTGATTCTTCATTGCGCCTATGTGGCGCTGATAATTTCCACTCTGAATAAATTCAATAAGGGCAAGCTGCAGAACGGTAGGAACCGTACAGTTGGTATGTGAATATCTGGAGCTGTAGTCTTTCATCAGCTTCTCAGGGAGTACCATATATGATATCCTAAGATCCGGCGACATGGACTTGGAGAAAGTTCCAAGATATATAGTGCGGCCGCTGTTATCGATGGACTGCAAGGACGGGATCGGTCTGCTCTGGTATCTGAGTTCACTGTCGTAATCGTCCTCGATTATATAACTTCCTGACTGGACAGCCCATTCTATGAGCTCCAGCCTCTTGCTTATAGGCAGTATACTTCCCATAGGAAACTGGTGGGATGGCGTTACATACAGCAGAGTGTCCCTGAGACGCTGGATGTGTTCTATGGACACACCGTCGTCCTCAAGCGGTATTGGAATGATCCTGAACGGACTCTGGCTGACGATCTCCCATGTTCCGTTGTAGCCAGGGTCCTCCATGGCAAATGAATAATCAGATGAACTGAATATATGCGTGATTATGTCTATTGATCTCTGGTGGCCGCTCGTGAGGATGATCTGCTCCGGTGTGCAGTTTACACCTCTGGACATGTACAGATATTCGGTGATAAGACTGCGGAGGGTGTAGCTTCCCTGCGACATCTGGTAGGAGGCGGTATCGGCCATGGATATCATGTCCCAGGCGTTCGTGAGACATTTGCGCCAGGCCCTGGAGTGATAGCAGTTGTAGTCCAGATTGCCGTAGCTGAACGTGTAGTCAAAGGTCTTTCCTGATTGCCTGGAAGAATGCTGTATATTGTGGCTTTGTCTTGACTTTTTGTCTGGAGAAAATGCAGAGATGTTCTCAACATAGTAGCCTGAGCCTGTCACGGAGCGTATATATCCTTCAAGTTCAAGCTGGTTGTAAGCAGATACTACTGTGTTGCGGCTCAGCTTATGTTCGGCGGCGAGTTGTCTTGTTGCAGGTAGCTTTTCGCCTGCAGCATAGTGCTCATTAAGTATCTCAGATTTCATCTGTTCATATAATTGTTCGTATAGAGACTTATCGGAGGTCTTGTCTATTGATATCATTTCCGTGTTCCTTTCCTGCATATTATAAGCGTTAAAAATACGTTGTATCATTGGATATTTGCGTGTGACTTGATTTATTCATATTCCAATACTACAAATTGGTACTATAAAAATACTTAAAATTGGAGCTTTAGAAAGAACCAATCCGGTGCTATTATACAAGAGTCATAACGAGTAAGCAATAAGAAGAAGTCATAAGGTGATGTCTGACGGCACAAATTATAGTAGCTTTGTATAAATAATATTACAAAATATGCCGTGAACCTTGCAAAAATATTTGAATGAGTATAAAATAAGGCGGATAGAGCGAAAAAAATGCAAATTCGAATATGATTTGGAGGATTACAATGGAAAAGACATTAGACAAGATCGTTGCATTGGCAAAGAGCAGAGGATTTGTTTATCCAGGTTCAGAGATTTACGGTGGTCTCGCAAATACATGGGACTATGGTAATCTCGGAGTTGAACTCAAGAACAACGTTAAGAGAGCATGGTGGAAGAAGTTCATCCAGGAGAACCCATACAATGTAGGAGTTGACTGTGCAATCCTTATGAACCCACAGACATGGGTTGCTTCAGGCCACCTTGGAGGATTTGCTGATCCTCTTATGGATTGCAAAGAGTGTCATGAGAGATTCCGTGCAGATAAACTTATAGAGGACTTTATGGCTGAAAACGGAGTTGTTCCAGAGGGCGCGGTAGACGGATGGAGCAATGAGCAGATGGAAGAGTACGTTGAGAAGAACAATATCTGCTGTCCGACATGTGGAAAGCACAACTTCACAGGTATAAGACAGTTTAACCTTATGTTTAAGACATTCCAGGGTGTAACTGAGGATGCCAAGAACACTGTATACTTGAGACCGGAGACAGCACAGGGTATATTTGTCAACTTCAAGAATGTACAGAGAACTTCAAGAAAGAAGGTTCCATTTGGAATCGGTCAGATAGGAAAGTCATTTAGAAATGAGATAACACCTGGTAACTTCACATTCAGAACAAGAGAGTTCGAGCAGATGGAGCTTGAGTTCTTCTGTAAGCCGGGTACAGATATGGAGTGGTTTGAGTACTGGAGAAGCTTCTGTATCAACTGGCTCAAGGATCTCGGAATCAAGGATGATGAGATGAGAGCCCGTGACCATTCACCTGAGGAGCTGTGTTTCTACTCCAAGGGAACAACTGATATCGAGTATTTATTCCCATTTGGATGGGGAGAGCTCTGGGGAATCGCTGACAGAACAGATTACGATCTGACACAGCACCAGAATACATCAGGAGAGTCCATGGAGTACTTCGATGACGAGACAAAGGAGAAGTACATTCCATATGTAATCGAGCCATCACTTGGTGCTGACCGTGTTACACTGGCATTCCTGTGTGCTGCATATGACGAGGAGAACATCGGAACAGAGGAGAAGCCAGACATCCGTACAGTCCTTCATTTCCATCCACAGCTTGCACCAGTTAAGATTGGTGTGCTTCCACTTTCCAAGAAGCTCAACGAGGGTGCAGAGAAGATTTATGCAGAGCTTTCAAAGTACTATAACTGTGAGTTCGATGACAGAGGCAACATAGGTAAGAGATATAGAAGACAGGATGAGATAGGAACACCGTTCTGTGTAACATATGATTTCGATTCTGTTGAGGATGGAGCAGTCACAGTTCGTGACAGAGATACCATGGAGCAGGAGAGAGTCAAGATTGAAGATCTGAAGGCTTACTTTGAGAAGAAATTTGAATATTAATTGATGGTGTGACCGGAGATAATACGGGACACTGAATTTACAGGAGGCATTAAGATGCATAGTAAAGAGTTATTTTCAGAATACGAGGCAAATGTAAGATCATACAGCAGAAGTTTCCCAGAGATATTCACAAAGGCCAAGGGAGCCAAGATGTATGATGAGAATGGAAGGGAGTATATAGACTTCTTCGCAGGAGCAGGCGCGCTGAACTATGGTCATAACAATGATTATATAAAGGAGAAGGTTATTGATTACATCCAGAGCGATGGAATCATGCATTCTCTTGACATGATGACAGCACCAAAAGCTGAATTCATCGAGTTTTTTGAGAAAAAGGTTCTTGAGCCTAGAGGACTTGATTACAAGATCATGTTTGCAGGTCCTACAGGAACAAATGCCGTTGAGTCACTCTTAAAGCTTGCGCGTAAGGTTAAGAAGAGAGAGATGATCTGGGCATATATGGGTTGTTTCCATGGTATGACACTTGGTTCAATATCACTTACAAGTGATGCTGCAAGCCGTGCAGGAGCAGGCGTTGGACTTGACAACGTATACCACATTCCAGCTCCTTACATGTTCCCAGAGCTTGATACGATTAAGTTCATGCAGACACTTCTTGATGACGATCACTCAGGTGTTGAGAAGCCTGCAGCAATCTTTATCGAGACAGTACAGGCAGATGGCGGTGTAAATGTATTCTCAGTAGAGTACCTCAAGGCACTCCGTGAGTTCTGTGATAAGAACGACATCCTTATGGTTGTTGATGACGTACAGGTTGGCTGTGCAAGAACAGGTACATTCTTCTCATTTGAGAGAGCAGGAATCAAGCCTGATATGTTCTCACTTTCAAAGTCAATCGGCGGATACCCATTCCCTATGGGACTTGCAATGTTCAAGCCGGAGTATGATCTCTGGAAGCCGGGTGAGCATTCTGGTACATTCCGTGGAATCCAGCTCTCAATGGTAGCTGCAAAGGCAGGACTTGAGTTCATGCTTGACAACAATATCGAGGCAGAGACAAGACGTAAGGGCGAGATAGTTAGAGAGTATCTTGAGAAGAATATAGACGGCGATCCAAATGTAATTGCAACACGTGGTATCGGACTCCTCTGGGGCGTAGAGGTTAAGGACGATGCAACAGCTGGTGCCATCACAGCAAGAGCTTTCAAGAAGGGCCTTGTAATAGAGAGAGCAGGTCGTGACAATGCAGTCATCAAGATCATGCCACCACTTATCATCTCTGATGAGGATCTTATCGCTGGTCTTGATATTCTCAAGGCAGCTATTGACGGCGAGTGATTTGTAATTTAATGAGCATTGTGACAGTTGTAATTGCGCAAGACTGATATAATGTGAATACCCACATGAAGCCGATAGGCGACATGATATAAAGTTAAACATAGGCTACGGAGTTTTCCGCAGCCTATGTTTTTTTATGGCGGGATTGTGAAAGGTACAAGATGGATTGTTATTATATGCAGGCTGAACATCGATGTAAACAAACAACATAAGGCTATGAGCTCAAATGTCCAGAGCATTTTGAGGTTTAAACATTATGTCTAAATACGAACATTGGCAGAAAGCATTGAGAAAAAATAACGGCTCACAGAAGAAAATAATCAAAATTTAAATATATGTAAAAATGGGTCGGAATATACACAAGATATACACAAAATATAGAAAAAAGAGTTTGCTAATATTGACATATATGTTATAATCAGTCTAGCGCGTGTGGAGACTTCACGGGGACTTCACACCATGAAATATAAAGTTTACGTAGGAGGTAACAAACAAATGGCAAACAAGTGGGTTTATATGTTTAGCGAAGGCGACATGACCATGCGTAATCTTCTCGGTGGTAAGGGTGCAAACCTTGCTGAGATGACAGCAATTGGTCTTCCAGTTCCACAGGGTTTCACAATTACAACAGAGGCTTGTACTCAGTACTATGAGGATGGCCGTAAGATCAATGACGAGATCATGGCTCAGGCTATGGATGGCGTTAAGAAGATGGAGGAGATCAACGGCAAGAAGTTCGGAGATCTTGAGAATCCATTACTTGTATCAGTTCGTTCAGGTGCAAGAGCATCTATGCCAGGTATGATGGATACAATCCTTAACCTTGGTCTTAACGATGACGTTGTTGCTGCTATGATAGCACACAACCCAGATCCAGCATTCGAGCGTTTCGTATACGATTCATACAGACGTTTCATCCAGATGTTCTCAGACGTTGTTATGGAAGTTGGTAAGAAGTACTTCGAGCAGCTCATCGACAAGATGAAGGAAGAGAAGGGTGTTAAGTTCGATGTAGAGCTTACAGCACAGGATCTCAAGACACTTGCTGAGCAGTTCAAGGCAGAGTACAAGAACCAGTTAGGAACAGATTTCCCTTCAGACCCAGTTGAGCAGTTAAAGTTAGCTATCGAGGCTGTATTCCGTTCATGGGATAACCCACGTGCGAACGTATACAGAAGAGATAACGATATCCCTTATTCCTGGGGTACTGCAGTTAACGTAATGCCTATGGTATTCGGTAACTTGAACAATGAGTCTGGTACAGGTGTTGCATTTACTCGTGACCCTGCAACAGGTGAGAAGAAGCTTATGGGTGAGTTCCTTATCAATGCACAGGGCGAGGACGTTGTTGCCGGTGTTCGTACACCAATGCCAATCGCTCAGATGGAGCAGGAGTTCCCAGATGCTTATGCAGAGTTCATCAAGGTTTGTGAGACTCTTGAGAATCACTATCATGATATGCAGGATATGGAGTTCACAGTTGAGAACAAGAAGCTTTACATGCTTCAGTGTAGAAATGGTAAGAGAACAGCTCAGGCAGCTCTTCAGATCGCTTGTGACCTTGTTGATGAGGGACATAAGACAGAGGAAGAGGCAGTTGCAATGATCGATCCTCGTAACCTTGATACACTTCTTCACCCACAGTTTGATGCAGCAGCTCTTAAGGCAGCTACACCAATGGGCAAGGGACTTGGCGCTTCACCAGGTGCTGCTTGTGGTAAGATCGTATTCACAGCTGACGATGCTGAGGCATGGGCAGCTAGAGGCGAGAAGGTAGTTCTTGTACGTCTTGAGACATCACCAGAGGATATCACAGGTATGAAGTCAGCACAGGGTATTCTTACAGTTCGTGGTGGTATGACATCACACGCTGCAGTTGTTGCCCGTGGTATGGGTACATGCTGTGTATCAGGTTGTGGCGATATCGTTATGGACGAGGAGAACAAGAAGTTCACACTCGCTGGCAAGGAATTCCATGAGGGAGATTACATCTCAATCGATGGTACAACAGGTAATATTTACGATGGAGTTATCAAGACAGTTGATGCTCAGATCGCAGGAACATTCGGCCGTGTTATGGCATGGGCTGATAAGTATAGAACACTTAAGGTTAGAACAAATGCAGATACACCAGCAGATGCTAAGAAGGCACGTGAGCTTGGTGCAGAAGGTATCGGTCTTTGCCGTACAGAGCATATGTTCTTTGATCCAGAGAGAATCGCAGCATTCCGTGAGATGATCTGCTCTGATACAGTAGAAGAGAGAGAGGAAGCTCTTAATAAGATCCTTCCATATCAGCAGGGAGACTTCAAGGCTCTTTATGAGGCACTTGAGGGTAACCCAGTTACTATCAGATTCCTGGATCCACCTCTTCATGAGTTCGTTCCAACAGAGGAGGCTGACATTGAGAAGCTTGCTGCTGCTAAGAACAAGAGCGTTGAGGAGATTAAGGCACTTTGCAACTCACTCCATGAGTTCAACCCTATGATGGGTCACAGAGGATGCCGTCTTGCTGTAACATATCCAGAGATCGCTAAGATGCAGACAAAGGCTGTTATCCGTGCAGCAATCGAGGTTCAGAAGGAGCATCCAGATTGGACAGTTGAGCCAGAGATCATGATCCCACTTGTATGTGAGGTTAAGGAGCTTAAGTACGTTAAGAAGGTAGTTGTTGAGACAGCTGACGCTGAGATCGCTGCTGCAGGCGTTAAGCTTGAGTACGAGGTTGGTACAATGATCGAGATCCCAAGAGCAGCACTTACTGCTGATGAGATTGCTAAGGAAGCTGATTTCTTCTGCTTCGGTACTAACGATCTAACACAGATGACATTCGGTTTCTCAAGAGATGACGCTGGTAAGTTCCTTGATGCATACTATGAATCTAAGATATTTGAGAATGACCCATTTGCTAAGCTTGACCAGACAGGTGTTGGTAAGCTCATGGATATGGCAGTTAAGCTTGGTAAGCCAGTTAATCCAAAGCTTCATATCGGTATCTGTGGTGAGCACGGTGGAGATCCTTCATCAGTTGAGTTCTGCCACAAGATTGGTCTTGATTATGTATCATGTTCACCATTCAGAGTACCTATCGCTAGACTTGCTGCTGCTCAGGCTGCAATCGCTAACAAGTAGAAAAGTAGATTACAACTATATGTACTTCACGGAATTTCTGATTACCAGAGCTGATGTTAATGATTTCATGACACATCGTCCGGAGTACACGAAAGCGAACCGTTTTAAGGATTTCGTTTATAAAATCTATCTTTGATAGTTAGGGGGAAATTCCAAATATTGGGTTTTCCCCTTTTTTTATTGGGTTTTCTAAGGATTCTATCTCTTACTAAGAGTAGAGTCCTTTTATTTTATACAAAATACTTTATCTTGTTGCGGCGAGGCTCCTTGCAGCGACAACAGCACCGATGGAATACAGTTCGGCAAAGGTTATTTTGTCCTGCGGAGTCAGGGATTTCACAGCAGGCGGAAAGCGCGTGATAAGTGAGGGCTACAAGGTTTATGAGAATAATCTCCGCGATTATTTTAAGGCAAAGCCTGACACGGCAGATACTTACGGAGCATTTCACCAAACCGCCGAAGCGTTATTCCGAGAGCATCCTTCTTTCCGCCAACGAAGATTGACATCAACGCAATCACGGATGGAAAGATCGGAACGCTTGAAACCTATCTGCCGACAGCGGAGGCGTATCTGGCGGAGAAAGCTGTGTAGCTGAAAAATCTGGCACAGAAGCAGGCGCAGCACGAAGCGGAGGAACTGACGCAGGAGGACATTTTGAGGGATTTGGAGCTTCAGGAGAATCCGGACAACAGGCTCAGAAGGTTCAACAGGAAAATGTAGAAAACATGTGCTTTTTGAGAATTCTTTATTTGTAGTTGTTAAAATCTATGTTTGAGATTTCTTTTCCCCTGAAAAAATTCATTAATACACAGTCTATACTTTACTTAGATGATAACGAGGAAGGTGATTTACATGAACGATTGCTACAACTGGGAGATGGAAGAGGCACTTATTGATATGGAAAGCAATACTGATTTCATTGAGAAGTATATGTCCGATGACATAGAGTCATTTGGTCACGTTTTGCATGAAGAAGATTGTCTTATAAGGAAGTCACGGGAGAATGCATGGGTTAGAAAGAGATTGCATAAAAAGAAAATGTATAGACAGTTTTTGTCGTGGAATCCGCGCCTTGATTTATCAAAGGTTCATGGGTCAAGGGTGATGAATGCGTCATATATTGATTATCATGGATTTGACTTTGATGATTTGGGGACGTTTGTTTCGTACATTGATAGATATTGGTTTAATCCATATACGCATACCTATCGCTCTGCTTGTGGCGACCTCCGTGTATATCATGGGAGCATTGAGTATTGCAAATGCGGATGTGCTTTTTCAACAAGTAAAACCATGTATAAAGATACTGGCAGAATTACCAATCGACGTATTCGCAAGATGAGAGTATTGGATGAAGATAAGGAGCCGGGAAGTCGCAGTTACTATAAGAAGATGTGTGGACCGTTGATTGATTTATGGTAAAACGTGGAATAAACAATTGAAAATGATATTTTTAGTATTTAATGTCAATATTTTGATGGAAAATAAATATTCAGTGCATGGCACCAAGGTTGCGATGAGTTAGGCAGATATAATTATTGTCAATAAGTAGGCAAAATGTTATGATTTATTTGTCAAAAAACGACAGAATATGCTGGGGAGCGACTGGATTTTGAATAAAAACTACAGAGATTGTCTATTATGTCTCTTATGAATATCAAAGTGGATTTTCTGCGGAAGGATATTCTTTCACAAGGATATCAATGCGAAAATATTATCTTTCATGCGATATTTCCCTGGCAAGTACAGATATACAAGGTAGAAACAAATGTACATGTTAAAAAATATATATCGGCAAATAATGAATACAATAGGTAGCATTCCACCAGAATCGGGAGGAATACTTGGATAGAGGAAAGTAATTCTGGGAAAGTGCAAAATATTAGTGGTATATGAATTGCCGATTCAGCAATTCATGGATTGCTTAAGATGTGGGGAATACATATGATAAAAATTTTCGTGTCAAGTACATTTAAAGATATGGATTATGAACGCGATATTCTTCATGACGAAATAGTTCCTGAGTTGAATGAGTATGCGTCTCAATACGGTGAGCAAGTAGAATTGTGTGACTTACGCTGGGGCATTGACACTACAGGATATGATGAAGTAGAAGGTTCAAAGAAAATTTTGTCTGTATGTTTGGATGAAATTGAGCGTTGTAATCCATATATGGTTGTCCTTCTTGGAAATAGATACGGTTGGGTACCGGACAAAAAGTATGTTAGCGATATAGATTTACAGGCAGAGTACTATGATAAAAGTGTTACTGAGCTTGAGATACAGTATGGGGCATTGGCAAGAAATAATCCTAATGCATTATTCTATTTTAGGGAGTTGGATGGCGTAATTCCACCGGAATATGAAAGCGAAGATACAGACAGTGCTGGCAAGCTTAAACGTTTGAAACAAAGAATAAAAGAATTATTTCCAAATCAGACATATACGTATCAGGCACATTGGACGGGATCAGAATTGAAATTTGATGCGTTCAAAGAAAAGGTTCTTTTTGATATAAAAGAAAAAATAAGTGATAGATTATCCCAATATAAAGGATTGTCATTGTTTGATCGGGAGCAAAGGCAACATTGGAATTATGCAAGGCAAAAGTATATACAATACGGGGCAAGACCAGATTTGGAAAAACTGGTAAATAATGGATTAAATTCAAATCATAGAATACTGGGGATTGTAGGAGAACCAGGAATGGGAAAGAGTACATTTATCAGCCAACTCGCTTACAACTATGGAGGAAATAGCACTATAGTTATTCCTGTTTTTTGCGGCATTACAAAGAATAGTTCTACTGTATATGGAGTCATATATTATTTAAATGCTTTTTTTGAGACCAATTTTGGATATATGCCGGATATTCAAGAAAGAGACAGTATAAGTGTTCTTAATTCGTATTTGTTTAGATTTGGATTTGAAAAACGAAGACTGCTTATTTTCATAGATGGTGCAGATCAACTTCTACAGCTTGGACAGGACATGGTTAGCGCGTTTAGATATATACCTTCAAACATAAAATTTGTTCTGTCATATACACCGAAATATATACCAGGTCGCCCGATTAAACAAATTATGTTGAAAGGTATGAAAGAATCTGAAAAAAAGAATGTAATAGATAAAATAAGAGAAAGTGTTTCGAATAGATTAAGTGACAAAGTAATCCAGGAGATATTAAATCAGAATCGTTCCAATGAGCCATTATACTTAAGCATTGTGTACAATATAATGATGATGCTTGGGCATAGTGATTTTGAACAGATAAGAGCAATAGACAAATTGGATAATGGCATGGCGGCTATTAACGAATACCAAATTGCATATATAAGAAGTTTGCCACAAAATGTGGGCGCGTATTTGCTCTCCAATATAGCAATGAGAATAAATGAAGACTTTATACAGCTTGCTATAGATTATATTGCACTTTCATCCGGAGGGCTAAGGACTTCGGATATTGAGAATTTAGTTAGCATATACCATGAGAATATTAAATGGTCTGAATTGGATATGTCCAGATTTGTAAAGCTTGCAAAACCGTATATCCTGATAAGAGAAGATGGACGATATGATTTTATGCATAAGAGTTTTCGGACAGAGGTACGAGAAAAGTGTAATCGCGCGGAGAAATTGCGTATAGAGATGATTGAATATTTTGAAACATTACCCTTGGATGATACAGTTCGTGTTGCTGATACAATCTCAATAGCTGAAGAATGTGAAAACGCAGAGATGATTTGTGAGTACATAAATAAAACTATAGATGCCGTATATCAGAAAGACGAACAAGTCTCTGAAAGTATGTACAGAACTGCGCAGGAGCTGTTTTCTCAACTTAACGATATAGTATTAGCAGATGACGATTCGCTTATGCTACAGATAGTTGAATATGAAATAAAGAATTATGAAAATACGGACGATTTTTTGAGATATTTGAATCAACAGGTTATAAAAAGCAGGAAGATGAATGCTTTTAGTTTGAAAAAGATAAATCGTTTTTATCAACTCCTAATAAAGGATGTGTATGATTACTTTGGACTTGAAGGAAGTACACTATTTTTCAGAAATAATATGCGTATAATTTATTATATTTATCGGTTGCTAGGTATGTTTTCCTATAAGGAAATATGGCATAAAGATATGTTAATCGAGACGGGTATAAGAGCTATTTCTATAAGCTACATGGTTTTGGCACGATGTTACCTAAATTATTGTAAGAATAAGAAGGAATTGTGGCAAGGGATTTATTATGCTGAATTGGCTTTAAGCTTATTTGAGAAATTAGGAAAGAACAATAGCTTTTTTTATGAAACAAGAATAGCTGCAATGTACTCTGAGAAAACAAATAAAGCATATATCGCAGAATTGTACGATATTCTTGGTAACTTATATATGAAAGTAGAAGATTATAGGAATGCAGAGAACTTTATAAAAAAGGCTGTAATTGAAAATTTCGATAAAATAAAGAATGGATTGGACGATAATAAGGAAGATATATATCATAGGTTGTATGAAAACTATGTATCCATGTGTAAGCTGATGCTTCAACATGATCAACCGGATTTTGACAGAATAATAAAAATTGGTTTAAAGGCAAAAGAAATATACATAAATCATTTATCAAACTACTATGATTTGTTTCGTTCTTACTTTGTTATAGTGAAGGCATATGAGGAAAAAGGAGAATTAGAGCAAGCTGGTAGAACTGCTGCAGACAATGTGAATTATTGCGTTAAATTGTCGACCGACATCCCATCGCTGAATAATTATATGATCTTGATGAGAGCTTATGGGAATTTGGCTCAAATATATAAAAGGTTAAATGATAACGGTTCATTAACAGAACAAATTATAGAATTGAAGGAAAAAATATCTAATATAAGCCAATGGATAAATAATAATTACGAGGGAGTTGATTTTTCATATGAATTCTGATGGAGATAAAGTGTACAAGGAGATAGTTGCTGAGCATAACATGAAAAGGCAAAAAAAAGATAAAATATATAAAACAAGCTCTATTGTTAGTAGAGGTATGTTTTATGTTGCATCCGTATTATTGATATTATACAGTATAATTAATTATTATTACGTTAATCATAGGCGTACAGCTGTATTGGGAGCAAAAGAAATTACAAGCAGTATAATAAGAATGAATGATTTAATAGGAACAGTAGCATTGTTCGCTATTTGTCTATTGGTAATCAATTTGGTTATCGGATATATTTTAAAATTTTTGATAGTAAAAAAATATAACAAGCATTTAGATTATATGTTACAAATAGATATACAAGGGGATGACGTTAATGATTAGATGCGAGCGATGTGGGAGCTTGAACAGAATGGGAAACGGAAAGTGTATTATTTGTGAGGGTGTCGTTTGGACAGAGGAAAAAATTTCACAGATTAAAGATATGAATGTTGGAGGATTCAAAAATAATAAGTATTCGGAAAGTAATCAGAAGATAAAGGATCATACATTTATTGGAGGAAAAGATTGCATAGAGCGTACGCCATACAAAAATAGGAGTTTTACGGTCTATTTAGGATTAGTAATTATCGTGTCATTGTCTTTGTTTGCATTTATGGATACGCCGGTAATATCTTTTTTAGATGAAGCTGGAAATGTAGATTATTCTTTATGTATAAATAGTGATTCATTTATACGATGTATATATATTATTTTTATAATTACCGCAGTTTTAATAGCAATTGCAAGGGCAAGGATCCAATTGATATTGTTTTCAGCAATATCTTTCTTTTTTTTCCCTTTTTCAGCTGCCATTGTTGCAGTCGCGTTTATGGCATATAGTGATGAACCTTGGATTGATGTTGTTAGGGCAGAAGGATTTTATTATATTCTCATTGGAATAATAGTTGCATTTTCTGCTGTGCTGATAGATTTTTTAATTGATAGGCAGAAAAAGAGAGAATATGAGAAATCACCTATTTAAAATCATTGTTAAGTCACTCAAGAAAAAGAAGAAAGTTGTATGATTCATAAGTACAAGAGCAATCATCTTGCAAGAAAAATTAGAACAAGTAAGTGATTTTAATGAATGGTATCCTGTTGGCTGGATTGGAGATATATGTTATTTATACAACAATGAGGTGGCATTTTTAAATTTTAGAAATTCTATTGTAGATTTAGAATCGCACGAAGTGATGTTTGTTGATAGGTCAGGAGAAGGGTGCGTTGGATTTTATCAAATGTATACATTGGATGAATTGATTGAAAAGGGGAAACTTAAAAACATATATGAAAAAGATTTTTTGATATAAGACGAGGATAAAAAATGGAGAAGGAAAACCATATACAATTTAAGACCAGAGGGGACTCAACAAATCAAGGGAAACCAAGAGTATATTTTTGCTGTCATCCAGATGATTTTGATATGTATTTTGAGCCCGTAAGAAATGAAATTCTGGATAAGCAAAACTGTGCAGTTTATTTTTATGATAATGCTTCATCTATTCCGGAACAGGAGCGTGAAACTGATCTTTTATCTATGCAGCTTTTTGTTATACCGGTAACTACAAATCTGCTGACAAAACCATCAATTGCTATGGATAAAGATTTTCCACTTGCATTAAAGAATAAGATCCCTGTACTTCCTTTAATTCAAGAGCGAGGCTTGGAGGGATTGTTTGCAAGAAAATTCGGAGATATGCAGTATTTGGATAAAACACAAAGAGATACAACTGCCATCAGTTATGAAGAAAAGCTTGAAAAGCATCTGTCTGATATTTTACTCGGTGATGAAATGACGAAGAAAATTAAAAATGAATTTGACGCTTATATATTTCTTTCTTACAGAAAAGCAGACAGAAAATGTGCTCAGGAATTAATGCGCCTGATACATAAAAACAAATATTACAGGGATGTAGCAATTTGGTACGATGAATTTTTGACTATAGGTGAAGATTACAGGGAGAATATCAAAGAGACATTACAAAATAGTGGTCTGTTTGTTTTGGTTGTAACTCCAAATCTTTTGTTACCGGGTAGTTTTGGTGGGGTGAATTATGTAATGAAAGAAGAATATCCTACGGCAAAAAAAACTGATGTAAATATTTTACCTGTAGAAATGGAAAAGACAAATCGATCTGAATTGGAAAAACTATATCCGGATATTCCTTTATGTGTCGATCCCAACAATGATGATATGATGAGAAGATTTTTGATTTCCGCGATTTGGGATATGGGAGTCAGAGAAATTGATAATTCTGCGGAGCATAGTTTTCTTATAGGACTGGCGTACTTGGGTGGAATTGATGTTGAAGTGGACCGTGAACGTGCAGTTACCCTGATAGAGGATGCAGCGAATTGCGGATTGGCGGAGGCTATGGAAAAATTGGTTTCGATGTATCGTACGGGTGAAGGTGTAGAGAGAAATTATGAGGAGGCTATCAAGTGGCAAGGGAAATTAGTGGGTTATTGGAAAAAACAGTATAAAAAAACAAAAGATAAAAATGAATCAGTTTTGTATACGAATGATGATGGAACAGTTGAAGATGTTGCAGAATTGTATATAAATGCATCATTGGTTTATGCAAATTATTTGTCAGAGTCGGGATATATAATTTTATCAACATTTCATTATGATATGCTGAAAAAAAGTTGTGAGGAAATTTATAATGACTAAGGGATGCACAAGTATAAATCTCTAATTGGAGACATTTACTATAGTCATGCCCGTGAATTAGAGATTGCAGGGAGGTTCTCCGAGTCATTAAAATGGTATATTAAATCACTGGAGGTTAGACAAGCATTATTAACCGAGGATAGCAGTATGAAAACAAGGCTGGATTTGTGTAGAAATTATTCTTCGGTTGGTAATATATTTTATATGTCAGGCAATACAGATAAAGCGTCACTTTATTATATTGAAAGAGATAAAATTCTTAAAGAGCTTGTTGGTGAGACAAATGTAGTAGAGGCAAGTATAAGGAGAGAGGTTGCCATAAGCAGTAGCAATATGGGAGACGTTTTAAGCAAAGTAGGAGTGCTTAACAAAGCGAAAGAATTTTATGAAGCATCATTGGATATTTTTGAAAAAATAGCGGAGGAAATACAAACAATCGAGGCTAAAAGAGATTTAGCTTCATGTTATGTTCGGCTGGGGAGAATTACAGCAAATGACAATATATCTGATGCAAAGGATTTCCTTGAAGAATCACTTAGGATCAGAGAAGAGTTGGCTTATGAAACAAATACAATATTGGATAGGAGAGATATGTCTGACAGTTATTATTGGCTTGGCGTTATTTTGGAAAAGCAAGATATGAAAAAGGCATTAGATTATTATGAAGATTCATGCAAAATAAGCAACGAATTACTAGAAGAAGCATTAAGGACAGATTGGGTAGCGGTAAAGCGTGACTTAGCCCGGGCTTATATGAGAATTGGTGCGCTTATGGAAAAAGCAAAAAAATATGATGATAAGAGAACATATTTCTATAAGGCCGCAAGATTATATAGAGATGCTGGGTTTCTTACTCATGAAGAACAGGACTATGTTAAAGTGGCAATATGCTATTTCCAGGCAGCGATGGTTATTGAAGCTGTTGATGAAACTGAAGACAATCGTCCTATTCTCAAGGCAAATGTAAACAAGGAATTACTTCAAAAATCGTATGAAGTGTGGAGCGAACTTACCAATTGGTATCCGAATAACCGAAAATATAAAGAAGAAAAGGATAAAGTACAGAAAATACTTATGGTAAATCCTGGAGAAACAGTCACTGTATGATTAATGACAACTTAAAAGAATCATGTGAGTGGAAGAGAGCGTATGGTATTAGGATTAAAACAAGGGGCTGCCGCTTCACGAAAGTTCATTCGTTAAAAGCGACAGCACCATATTTTGAAAGGTTGTAGAAGAGACAACAACAATGTCTAAAGCGGACAAATTTCAAATTACCGTGTGTAGTGATTGCGGTTTTCAAAGGCACCTATGTTCTTATCGTAGATGTTATGCGATTCATAATATTCCATCATTTCATACCCTTTATCTCGTGTGTAACGTGGAATACTTCTTGATTTATGCGGCTTTTTTTTGTGCCGTATTTTCAACTTCTGTGCTTTTACTCTTCCTTTGAAAAATGGCATGAGATAGAGTACAAGCAAAAAGCAGATTGCTGAAAATGATGCATCTCGGATGGCTAATGACGCTGCTCCGATCAATATCATGACAGGTGACAACTTTATATGCCAGTTAATATACGAATGATATCGGAGCAATATTGTTGGTACCGCCTGTGAAGCAATGCAGATTATGGCGATCAGAAGTATTTGGAGTAAAATCTGACCTGCCGTGTGATAACCGACGATCAATGGAACCAAGAGACATCTCTCTATATGGGAACCAAGAAATACTCCATACGCTGCATCTAGATAGAAGTCACTAGAGGTCTTGGCTGCTTTGCCACCGGTACTCGAGGTTATCCGTTTAATAAAGGCTTTATCTGTGTGATTTCCCAATGAAATTATCTTTTTGAAGACTATTACAGTGACAACATTATGAAGTTTTTATTAAATCGTTAAATGTCGTTTTTGTAATTAAGGACTAAGGAGAGTGAGAATAAAATTATGCATAAAGGTGGTTGTTGGATTTTTCTTTCTGATTCGAGCCACGATATAGAGAAAGTTCGGATTGTTCGTAATGAATTTGAGCGTCTGGGTCACAATCCGCTTGCTTTTCACCTAAAGTGTCTATCGACAGCAACCGAAGAAGGAAGACACGAGTTGGATTCTTTGATTAAAAGAGAAATCGATGCAAGAGAGTGGTTTGTATTTTGTGAAAGTCCAGAAGCAGCTAAGTCACCATATGTTAGAGACGAGCAAGCTTATATCATTAATTCTGGGAAAGATAAAGTTTGGAAGATAGATATGACTGCCGATATAGATTCGATTTTGGATAAGGTGAGAAAAATATGTGCTGATATTGAGGTGTTTGTTTCTTACGCCAACCACGACAGGGATAAGATTCAGCCCCTGATAGAAGCGTTGGTGAGAAAAGACTTTTCAGTTTGGAATCCGGAGGACAACTTGAAACTCGGAGACAATAGCGCTTTCAAGAATGGAAAGCCACGTGGATGCAGACAGATATTTATGTATGGTCGAGAGATTGGTGAATGAACATCCGGAAATTGCAGTCTCTGAATCAGGCATCGTGCAAAGAATAATGGTATTCAGGAAAAATGGTTTGCCAAAGCCGAAACGTGACGAGGACTCCGAACAAGAGTATCGCAAATATAAAAATCAGATTGAAACAACATTAAACAGATACATGAGAAGTAAAGAATATGATACTTCATCATTACAGCAGGTTGTTGAATTGATTGAGAAAATGACATGTATGCCGGAACATGAGTTCTTCAAGAATACATATGCGATGGCGAAGTACTACTATGTTCTCAACATGTTATTCGGTAATGTTGGCCGTAAAGATTTGGCGTATCAGATGCTTCAGAAAGCAACCCAAATCGCAGATAATGACGATGATAAAGAGTCATTATATGCCGATATTTATTCGGATATGTGTGCATATGAGAGGAACTCTGAAAAAAAAGCACTTTATTCACGGAAAGCTTTGGAAATATATGAAAGTTTACAGGCAAACGGTCAAGATTATTCTCCAAACTCATATGCAATGACCCTTTATAATGCGAGCATCATTTCAATGGAACAGAGTGATTATGCAACAGCGCTGGAATATGTAAAAGAAGCATGTTATATATGGAAGAAATTATTGCAATCCACAACAGATGAGCAAGTTAATGCATATTTGACTGAAGCACAAAGATTGATCATGTTTTTAGAACGGAAGATAAAGTGAGTTATGCATAGGTATTCTTGATAGCATTTGTTATGATGTGGTACTGTTTGAAAAGGTCATTCAAGAATTCAGAAACATAAGAATTGAAGAATCCCGATGTGGTTGAGATTATCAACTGCATCGGGATTTTTTATATTTTCCTCTGCTATCAAAGTAATTAGTGTCTGCTGATTAATAAAAAAACAGCTTGAAATCTCCTTTGCAATAACTCGGCTGGTGTCATATGAGCCTCCGGGAGCTGCATGATCTTTTCCTCCGGGTTCAAAGTCTACACCTTCATATAATCATCTCATAGGCCAGTCGATCTTCCATAAAACCTCCTTACTCGACACCCTCACGAAGAGTCTCATTGACCAAAACTATCGGAATTCCCAAATGCTCATATTCATCAAGCAGTTCATACATATCCCAATCTTTAAGAATTCCATAAAATGCCAGTACACGAATTAAATCCTTCGTAATCTCAAGTTCATCCATCTTAATCATCCTCTCTTTCTGATGTCATAATAAGTTTTGGATATATCTCAACACATTTGATGCTTTTGACATTGCCTTTATAACAGCTAATTGAAAAAGTTTCATACCCGAGTTTAATAAATCTTTTCACATCGTAATCATAGTCGATATGAACAACATCGTCGTCTTCATTGCAAAGATTTGCTTTTACCTTCAAGCAATAATCCTCATCCCATTTTTCATTACAAACTATTTCGCCATTTATTCTTACGTAACTATCTGAATCCTCTGTATAAGCCGAACACTTCTCGACCGTTAATCCGATTGCCTTAAAAAGGTCATATTTAATAATCACTTTGATTTTCTCCATAATTTTTTTCCTCCTTCTGTGATCTAACTGCTTTAAATAAATAATCCATCAGCAAATTGCCTTTACATCAGATAAGCACGGCACTATTCTGCCAAGCAAATCGATAACTTCCTTTTAATTATTTCCTCTGCTATCAAATCTGACCAATGCATATCAAAATCCTCCTTTAGAAATATTAGCTGTCTGATTGCTATGCCTAAGTTATATCACCATAGCAAAAGTTAAATCCGATAGGGAAAATATTTCAAGACTCGCTCCTGCGAGTCTTGGCGCGCAATTTGGGTTTGCGAAAGCAAACATTTACTTCTCCGAATCGCTGCGCGGTTTGCGTTGCGGATTTTCCCCCCTGCTTTTTCTCTCAAATGATGTGATTAACTATCTATAGAACAAAGATGACATCAAACCAATAATGGCAAAATTTGATAGGAGAAAAAGGTATGGATGAGACGAAGAAACTTGAAGATGTGGTAGGTATGCGTTTTGCATCACAAGAGTTTTTTGAAAGGTTAAAAAATGGCTTGCAGGATGAGAAACTCAAGGATTGGACTTATGCCGAACTTTACTTTGTACTTCAACGCGATACGAAATATAAGATCATAAATCGTGTTGGCTATTCAAACTGGGAAGATGTTTTTCAGAATGTTGTGAGCGCAGTAATCAGGCAGCTATCGTCATTTATATTGAATCCGAAAAGTTTGATTGAAGCGAATAGACAAGCCTGGCTTAACACTATTGTAAGAGGGGAATCTGTATCATGGACAGTGAAGAATATAGATTGGCATGTATCTTTAGAACAACTATATGAGGAAGGCGAGCTGTCGCATGAACTTATCAAGTCTGTTCGTGAATCGAACATAGAAGAAAATCCTGAAGCAATCTATATGGATAGAGAAATTAGCATTGAATTTCAGAATAAGTTAAAGGAATTATATTCGCTCAACAGCTCTCCTGAGAGGCTTATCAGTTACACATATTCAAAGTTGATTATTCCGCAGTGGATGGGGAACGGATATAGCGGAAAGCCGAGTGAGACTAGGAAATATCTGAATGGGAAAAGGCTGGATGAGATATTTGAATACATGGTGATTGATCTGAAGGCAGCGATGCACGCAAATATTCCGATGCAAGTTTTTTTGCCACTTATCAAAAAGTTGGATGCGATAGACAATGACGGTTGCTCAAAAGGAAAATGCAGATTCACGTTGTCTGTTAAACAGATTACACAAGCAACTAATAGAATAAGTGAGAAGGCCTGCATGATTTTCAGCGAAAACGGAGAATCAAATGAGCCTTCAAGATGAAAGCTGCTATAGCCAAGAGAGATTAAGGGAGGCAGAAACATATACTGCAAGTGAGATACAAAATCTTATGGATCTGCCTCTCTAAAAAAAATTACAGCTGTGCGATAATTTTCAGGTTTACACGGATTTACCTTATGTAGGCTATGAAAAAGAGGCAGAGCAAAAATTTCAAAGGAGTGATGCACATGAAGACAGTAGAAGATTTGTTAATGCAGATGGAGGAGCACAGTAGCTACCGGATTCGCGAATATGGAGTTTACCGCCGATCATCTGGTGAAAGGTACAGCTCTGATAGGCGCAACAGGTTCCGGAAAGAGCTATTGCCTTTCCAAGATGATCAAGGATCTGCGGTACAACATGATAGAAGACTATTCCATGATCATCATCCAGGCAAAGAATGATTTCAACAGTTTGATGAAACCCGGTGATTTGGTCATAGAACAGGGAGTGAAGGTTACATTATAGAGGATGCAGACTTCAATCGGCTTGGCTTAGGTCAATGTTATGTGAAAAATGCAGACGGTATAACATATCTGCTTCAGATTGATTGAGAGGTGGTTGAAATGGCAAACCTGTTATCAACGTTATTTGCTAGTAATGAGATGTATTTGTCGAAACATGTTTCAGGCTTAAATAAGAGGCAGACGTTTCCTGTAAGGAACAGAATACCTATGCGTGAGTTTTTGAATGGAGTGAGCCGTGATTCTATTTTGGTTTCCGGCGGCACGGATGAGGAACGAAGCGTGTTCCTTACAGGCATCGTCCGTGCTTTCCCGGGGTGCACGGTAATGTTGCATAATGGAAATCCGTACATGACAGTTGAGAGACTGCGGCATTATGGCATTAACGCTGAAAACTGGCACGATAACATTTATGAGGGAATGACAAAGGCACAGATGATATCTCTTCTGACTGAAAACGAAAAAGATGATGACCTTTCCTTCTTCTTTTCGTTTGCGCTTGAGGTTTGTGAAGTGCTTGGAAAACCACTTACGCTTGCAAGTTTAAGTCAGATCGATTGGCTGGGTATTGGCTGGCAGGAGGAATTGCTTTCCGTCCGGGGACAGAGAGAGCGTGCGATGGATCTTCTCAGCAGATATGACAGGCATATGGCGGCCAGCTCCGTCCGTGGCATGTGTAGGATAGAACGATTGACACGCAGCCATGGGAATGCCAATGGAACTTCTGTTGATTCGGGACTGCAAAATGGACGGGTAGTTGTCAAGGCTGTCTATGGAAGTCAGTCGGCCATCACAAAGCAATGTCTGGCCATCGTTCAGGAAAAAGCAGAGGAAGGTCAGAACTTCACACTGGTTTTGGATGATGTGTATGTAGATGCACCGATTATCAGGGACAACTTCCGAAATGTCCGACTCATATTGAGCGGAGCAGACATTACGCAATACGCGGACAACATGAGGCTGACAAACCGTGTATGTTCGGTTGTGGCATTTAACCATGCGGCATATGGCAGCGCAAGGGCAATCTCTGAATACTACTTCGGTGAGTATGACCGACTCTACAGTGATATCAGCACAGGGAACAGCAGGTCATTTTTATCGCCTACGACGCACAATAAAAATGTGACGGTAAGGCAAAGCCGTGATATCAGATTGAAGCCTGAGAACTTAACGGCGATACCCGTAGGTGTTGCCTTTGTGAAGTTATGCAATGGCGTTGAAGGATATCTGGACATGAGATAGGAGGATGAGACACATGATGAAGCGAGAGGTTATTCGTATATTAGTTGCAGCTGGAATCGGAGTTATTGTTGCACTTGTTTGGGCGTACAGGTCTGATTCTGTATGTTGGGAAATGTTGTTGCTTCCGTTTTACTTTGTGGGCACGTTTTATGCGGGAAGTGTACTGTTTAAATTGATCGGTGGGGTGCTGAAGACATATTTTTCCGGGCAGTTTACAAGTCTGCTGATGAACCCACTGTGGGGAACCATCGTGTGTCTCTTATTCCTTGTGCTGGGACTTGGCGCTGTGCTTGCATTTGCCTGGTTGTATGGAATCGGGAGGTGTATTTATTCGATTGTAGTAGCCCATCAGCTTGATAAGCAATGTGGGGATACACAGACGGATTTGTACTGGTTGGAATAATAAGATAAAGATTTCTAATTACGAAACGTTATAAAAAACAAGATGATGAAGGAGGCGCATTTTTTATGAACAAAGTACAAGAATCCATTGAAAAAAATATTGAAAAATTAAATATTGACGCGAAGGCAAAGACTGCCTTGTATCAGATTCAGACGATTGCCAGATCGGATGCTGCATATTGCAAGCAGCTTGTTCCAAATTTGCTGCTGGTGAGTCCGTCCGGTGCAGGCACAACGGAGTACGGGAAAGTATACAGCCGGATTATAGATGAGAATCATATCTATGATATTCGGGGATTGAGTACTTTCCTTGAACTGGATTTTCCATGTGATGATTCACCGCGCGAGTACAATCTGTTTTTCTCGTCGCCACGTGTGGCGGCTTCAACGCAGAATAATTTTTATGGCACATTTTTGTTGTCTTTCTCACGTTTTGAGGGCAGGGATTTGTTTACCAATCCGTACTTTGGTACTCTGCTTGAGTTTGTAGAACAGAACAGGGATAACATGCACTTTATATTCCACGTGTTGCCGGAGTTTACGGAGAAAGAGAAGCTGGAGATGTCGCTGAACCGTATACTTCACATGGTAAGGGTTGAGTTCGATCATCCGGATTTGGAGATGTCAGTTGATTATGTGTGGAAGAAACTTGCGGACGTGGATATCTCACTTCCGGATACCTACAAGAAGAAATTCAAGGCGGCACTGTCAGAGTGGCGGGAGCAGACGGAGTTCGACGGATATAGTTCATTGGAACTGATTGCCAAGCGGATTCAGTATGAACTGTTTCTGGTCGGAATCGGAAATGTAGATGTGGAATGTTTTGAAAGGGCAATCAGCAGCGCACTTCCGGATATCAAGGTATCTGAGGGGAACAGCGTTGGATTTTGTATTAGTGGAGGTGGAAGATAATGGTCAATGCGACACATGTTACGGAGAAAGTCCGTTTTGAATCGGAAGAGGAAATCAAGGACAGATATACAGAGGTGAATTTTGAGTCGGGCGATGTTATGGGAGCCGGCGTGCCGATTATCAGCACCGGAAGGACTGCATATGTAGACGATTCGGAGGCTTCAACATTTGTTGTGGGTGCTTCGGGCAGCGGCAAAACTCGTAAGATCCTGATGCCGTATACTCTTTCCTGCATACGGAAAAATGAGAACCTGGTTATTCACGATCCGAAAGGTGAGATTAACAGATACATGTACAGAGAACTTGAGAAGAAAGGATATGAGGTCATTGTGCTTGACTACAGAAGACCTCTTCGTGGAGATAGATATAACCCGCTTGAATATCCATCTAAGATCTATAAGGAAGGAAATACATCAAGAGCGGCAGAGATGTTTCAGGCATTTAGTGAGACAATGTTTTCTGATCGTAAGAGCGAGAAAGACAGGTTCTGGGATCTCACTGCTGCTTCATATATGACGGGATTATCCTTACTTCAGGCAGAGTTGCTCCCTGAAAAGGAGTGTACCATCAATCATCTGTATGACCTTCACATACAAGGCGATGGGAAATATGGGAGATCGAAGTACATAAAAGAGTACTATAATCGCCCGGGTGCTAAGGATGCGCCGTCATACAAGCTGGCGGCTCCTGCGATTAACGCTCCGAGTGACACACAGGGTGGTTTATATTCGGTATATACATCTTGTCTTACACCGTTCGTTTTGAACGAGGATATTATCGACGCAACCGCAAACAGTACGTTTGATGTGAGAGACCTCGTGGAGAAGAAGTGCGCGGTATTTATCATCACCAAGGACGAGGGCAGCGTATACAACAAGCTTATTTCTGCGACCATAGATCAGATGTATGAGAGATTGATTGATATAGCGGAAGAGGAGTATGACGGCAGATTGCCGAGGAGAATCAACTTCATACTTGATGAATTCGGTAACCTTGCAGCGATAAACAATATGTCCGGGAAGATTACAGCCGGCAGAAGCCGTAATATTCGCTGGCTGATTGTTTGTCAGAGCATGGATCAGTTGAGACTTTTGTATGAGAATAAAGGGGCATCGATTATCTTTGGAAACTGCGCAAATCTGGTGTATTTGTATTCGACTGACATTATGCTGCTGCAAAGAATATCGGCTATGTGCGGCTTGTATTCCGATGAACTGACCGGTGCAAAACACCCGTTGATGTCAATGGATCACTTGAGGTATCTGAATAAGGACAAGGGGGAGGTCTTGCTGCTTCTTGAACGGGCTCGCCCATTTGTCGGATATTTACCGGATATATCTGCGTATCCGGTGTCGCCGACGCAGCATGTCAATGTCTGTGAGAGGGAGAGACAGACTTTGAATCCGATAGATTTTCAGGAGATTGTTAACAAACAGAAACGTGAGTTGATGGAAAAAAAGATGGCGGAGGAAAACGGTAAGTCGAAATCTGACGAGGTTCTGCCATTTGGATGTGAACCGGGTGAAATGGAACTGTCAGTTGTCGATTTGAACAAGGACGAGATGAATGGCAGAGAAAAGAAAGGTACACCTATTATTCCGCCTGAAGATATTGACAGGATGATAGCTGAGATTGACCGCAAAATTGCACAGTTGGAAGAGGAAGAGCGTTTAGAAAATGATCAGAAGATGAAGCGGTTGAATTTCAACGGAGTCATGCAGGATGAAAAAGGAAATCGTTTTATCAGGTTCAGGGACGGACACATAGAAACACCAAAGACCGTTGAAGAAATGGAAAAGGCTATCGACAGGCGGATTGCTGAGATAGAGTTGGACAAACGTATAGAAAAGAAAAGGGAGCAGATTCACAAGAAAAGCAATAGCAAAGGAAAGAATGCTAATAGTAGGAAGAACAAGCATGAGCTGAAGGACGATGACAGTGGTGACAGTGAGAAGTCATAGAGTTTATAAGTGTGCTTTTCCCCAAAAAAAATTATCGCTGAAGCTGTGATATTGTAGGCTTAGGCAAAAGATTTGTCCGCACATGCGACAAAATCGGAAGGCTTGTAGATATGCATAATAGAAAACAATTCAAAGGAGGACGCGTTATGGACAAGAATTATCATGTTAGTGGGAGTCAGATGGACGGAGAGTCATTTAAACAGAAGGATGACGATCAGAGTGAGAAGGATGAAAAGAGTGAGAAGGGTGAGAAATCTTTCCATACTTTTATCAGCTTTGAAGGATGTGGACATGTAATTTTTGCAACGGATGATGTATTTACATCAAATGCAGATGTCGGCGTCGATGCTTGGATCTGGGATAAGTTGTATGCGGCATAAAGCTTGAAGAGACCATTGGTAGTAAGAATGGGTTTAGAAGAGCGGCATCCTTACGAGACGCTAGACTCCGTAGGGGTGTTGCCCAACCCCATAATTTGTAAAAAGATAATAACGTGCGCGCGCTGAAGGACGATGACGGAGAAATACATAAGTATTCCCCTAAAAAAACCAGCGATGAAGTTGTGATATTGTAGGTTTAAGCGAAAGATTTGTCTGCACATGCGACAAAATCGGAAAGCTTGCAGATATACATAATAGAAAACAATTCAAAGGAGGACACACGCTTATGGATTGTGATATTCATTATGACAGCAAAGATCTCGATGCAACAAAGGTTGATGCCGATTTTTACGGGAAGGATTTTGCCGATGAATTGGCTGACATTGCAAGTCTCATCGACGGCATTCTTAACATTGTGGTTATTAAGCATTGCATGCCGGGGGACTGGGAGGAGACATCTACAACATTTAAGGATGTACTGATTAGCTTGATGAGCAATCGGGAAGGGACAGATATAGAGAGCTTTGCAAAGATTTTCGGACTTAACGAGTAGAGGGAGGAATTGGTTATGTTATGTGATATTCATTATGATGCTGACAACAAGGAAGCAACAAAAATTGAGGTCGAGCTTGACGGTAGCAACCTCGGAAGCCAGATTGCGGAAATGGCAAGCATTGTCGAGGAGATGATTAGTGTTGCTGTTGAGAACCATGTCATCCCGGAGGACAGGGAGAATGTGGCAATGTTGATGAAAGCAACCTTGATTCATTTGCTGGACTATCATGAAGACGCAAATTTTGATACCTTTATGGAAGCTATAAAGTCGGCTAAATTGGATTAGGTAAATGCAAGTCGCCGGCTCAAATGAGTGCCGGCGGCGGAGATAAGGGAGGATGTGAAGACATGATCGAAAACGGAGAGATCATCTAGCTGGAGGACGAGAAGGAATTCATCTGGATCGGCAAAGTGGAGGATGCGGGGAAGACATACTTGTTGCTGATGAGCAATTTCAAGCCTTTGGAGATCAGAATCGCAAGGGTATGCGGAGAGGATTCGCTTGAGATTATAAATAACCTGGCAGAAAAACAACATGTGCTTGGGCTGTTTGGTGCCATTTAAGAGAATGAGTAGGCGGAAGTAGGAATTCGACATGACACCATAGTTGGTGCGGGAAATGACAAAGGAGGGTGATTACTATGTGTAGTAGTAGTGTGGTAAGATTGCGTGGCGAGCACGTTGATTTATGTACATTCAGGCGTGACACTGAGGCGATTTTAAAGTATACGGAATGGGTAAACAATCCTGACTTCAATTGCTTTATCGGCAAGAATAATGCGGTCGCCGGCTACGAAGAGGAAGAGAAATGGGCGAAAAGCGAGCGCGGCTTTATATTCAATATCACGGATAAGGATGGACTGTTGCTGGGGAACGCCACAATTAAGCAGCATAACAGAAACGCTTTTCTCGGCATCCTCATTGGGGAGTCAGAGCATTGGAACAAAGGGTATGGCACGGAGACAATCAAGCTGATGCTTGAATATTGTTTCGATGAGTTGAACTGTCACCGAGTGGGACTGACGCTCAACTCGGAGAATTCACGGGCTAAACATTGCTATGAAAAGGCTGGGCTTAAGGAATGTGGGCGAGATCATGAGTCACTGTGGAGTCACGGACACTGGCAGGACTTGGTTCGTATGGAAATCCTGGAGCAGGATTTCCGGCGGTTGTGTGTGCGTAGAAGCAACGAAGAGGCAACATTGGCCGAAGTGATTGCGGAGTCATTTATGCATTCGGACGGTAAGGATTTCGCAATAGAGGATTATTTGGATGATATGCCTGCTGTAAGAGCATCCGTTGACGAGATTCTTGACTGCATTGGTTCTTACGATGGCATATTGGATTTGTATGTTAAGCTGTTTACTGATTTTGCTTCGCTTCTTAACGACAATGAAAAGAATATGCTGAAGAGGAAATATGAACAGAATTTTGATCTGCCGCTTCCGTGTCGGGCTACTGATGAGGTTAGCGATATGTCGGAAGATACAGAAGAATCAGAACAAACAAAGGCTGATAGAGCCAAGCTGTATGAGATGCTGTTGAAAGCACCATTTGAATGATATATTCATGGAGGCGCACAGCATAAATCAGTCCATTGTCATAAAGAGTGGCAGTAGATACAGATGTCTATTATGAGGAGGGTGAAGCAGTATGAAATACGTATGTGTGTATGATCCGGATATGTCAGAGTATATGTACTTGAGTACAGACAAACAATACCAAAACCTTATCGGAGACGGTACACTTCGTGGGTTCCGATATGCTTTTCGGTCTGTCATCACAATCGAGGAAAGCGAGAAGCATGCGGTTACCATGTCTGTATGGGAGATTGATGCGGCAGCAGAGGAAGCACTCGATAAATTTGCAAGAGTTCCGGATATATACATAAAGAAACCGGTTAATGCCTACTGCGAGGGCGAACTGATTGACGCAATCGTATACGTCTTGAATCCGGAAAAGTGTGATATACCGTATGAACTGCCGCAGGATCCTGGGTGTCTTTTTAATAGCTTTTCCCTTGCCGATAAAGCCGTATCAAATCAAATCTCCGAGGCGTTTGATTATACATGGGAAAAGATAAGGGCGTCAGAAACGGAAGAAGAAAGAGCGGCAAGGCCGAAGCTCTTTGAAATGAAGTTGAATAAGGAACCGTTTCGCAAGATTCAATCCGGGAAAAAGACAATCGAACTGAGGCTCTTCGATGAAAAGCGTTCGCAGATCAGGGAAGGAGATGCAATACATTTCTTTATGGTTGGTGAGCCGGATCAGAAGCTTTTGGTTGAGGTTTTGAAGATTCACAGATTTCCTTCGTTTAAGGAATTATATGAGAATCTTCCGTTGTCCAAGTGTGGGTATGAGTCGGATGATCGTGCCGCAGCTGATTACCGGGATATGCTGGCATATTACTCTGAGGAAGAAGAAAAGAAGTATGGTGTGGTCGGAATTGAGTTCAGGTTGGTGGCGGATTTTGTTAAAAGGAGAGAGCTCCTGTCTTGGTTGAACGATAACAAAGAGAAAGATTCATGAGAATGGGAAAGGACTGATTCATGTTGGACAGCTTGCGGACAATCGAGAGAGTTATATACAAAAATCCTACCATCGACAAGGATAGCTATCCGGCATTGGATAACTGTGAGACGGAACTCTTAGAGATTGACAGCCTGACTTTTGATTATGGCGTGGGTAATCTGTGTTCTGTCTATGTCAGAGAGTTTGAAGATTCTTGGTTTGTCGACGTTTATTATTTCAGATGCAACGATGACAATGGAATCGACAGGAAGCATTTTGTGATTGCTCCGGGATATCAGATGTCGGAGGAAGACGAGTGATATGAGTGAGGATTGGAGGAATGAATGATGCTGTACATAAAGAAAGTAAGACTGAAAGATAAGTCAACGCTCAGCAAATCTTTATATGTAATATTGCATATTTTGGTGGGCGGATTTGTTGGATTTTGGTATTTTTTCTGGCTTTCACTATTCACCAGCGTGCCGTCATCGCTGTATGATGATTCACCTGTCTGGCTGTTTGGTTGCATGGTATTAGTCTGTTCGATTGGAGTAGCAGTTACATTTTCTGCTCGAAGGACTTGTGGTAATGTGGTCTGTAATATAGCGGCAGGCTGTGGGCTATATGTAATTTTTCAACTTGGCTGTTATTCTGTCGCTACTCTGATTGCGATAATGGTTGCGGCTGCTATTTGCTCCGGTGTTGGAATCGTAAGGATTTGCCTTAGACATACCGAAGCAAGGACTGTGAGCAGGCAAAGATTGGCGATGGCGCGAAGAATTCGCGTCAGGGATCTTATTAGACGGAATGCTTGTATTGCCTGTGGAGTTTGTGCAATCCTGATTCCGCTTGCAGTGGGTCACACAGATTGGATGAAATTGTATGAAATCTATTGCAATCAAATGAATCAATCAATGGGAAGCAATGCTGATTTTGATTATGCGGCGACAAATTACTATGAAGATCATGGTATTGAAAAAAACTTTGATACAATCAAACAGATTTACGATAATGATGAGTGGCAAAGTCTTACTACTGAGCAGAAAAAAGAAACAGTGCAAGCAATCTTTGATTGTGAATGTAAGTATCTTGGCGTAAAAACCGTGTCCCTTGAGTTTTCGGATAATCTTCCCAGCTCTCTGTATTACGAGGTTAGGGCTCAGTATGACTCGAATAATAGAAAGGTAACGATAAAAGATGGACTTCTTGATTACGATAATGATGAGGTTTTCATGGTGATTGCTGAGGAAGTCTACCATGCATATGAGCACGACATGATGGAACTTTATTCACAAACGCTGACAGAGTCGCAGAAGTCCTTATGGTGTTTTAAAGATGTGGAGTCATGGATAAAGAATGATGAATCGTATGTGATAGGCGGCAAGTCAAGCTATGAAGCATATGAATCGCAACCCATTGAAGCGGCGGCAAAGGAATACGCGACTTATTCATGGGTTTCGTACATGCAAAATATAGGGGATGTTGTAGACGTATGCTATACCGATGAAAATTCTGATTGAACTCATGCGACATTTTGCCGGATAGCAAGGATATATTTTATAGCTTCAAATCACAGGAGGTGGTCGTATGTTTGGAAACGAAAGCAAGACACAGGCAGAGATTCTGAAAATGAAACCATATGCGGAGTTTCTTCGACAGTTTAATACATTAAAGGATGTTGGTGGGGAAACGGTACATATTCGTATTGCATCCGATAATATTGCTTGGAACGAATATAAGGTAATTGGTGGATTTGAATTAAATCGGACTTATACAAGATGGTATGACCTGAGATTTGTTTTCAGAACTGTGTTGGATAAGAAGGATGATTTACAGCAAGAGAAGTTCTTCGTATACCATGAGCTCCTTACGGAATTCGATGAGGAATTTCGAGATTGCTTGACGGACATGGCAGAAGATATTAGGAAGAAACAGGGCTGCATGTTTATATCTTCGCTCGCAAAATCCTGTGAGGTTGAGGCAGCAGTGAAAGCAAAAAACAGATTCTCTTTATCGTATGAGGTGGGATGCGAAAAAGAGAATGCGCGTGAAATCTGCTTGCAGTTGATTAGTCATGACGTGGCTATATTTGCAAGGAGTTTCTGATACAAAGACTTATCGAAATTTACAAGGGAGATGAACATCATGTCAATGAGTAATGAAACAACAAATGATGTAAACGATTCAAATACCGTGTCGGAGGACAAATCGCCGTTTACAAGTACAGCATTAGGTTACATCGTCGAGCATATCTTACTTGCGGCGGTGCTTGGATATGATCTGCTACATTTCCTGCCAAAGTTCATTCGGATAGCAGCCTTTGATGAGTCGGTGGTTTGTCTTGCAGTCTGCCTGCTGATTAGTTGTGCAGTCGGGATTCTGATTACATGGCGTGACAGGAAGTGGCAATATATCTGTGTGAATGTACTTGCCGGACTTGGAGCTTATGTCGCTTGGACATTTATGGATTATCTGTCATCAGACAGATTCCGATTGATACTGACGATAGCGGTGTGTGTAGCGATTGTTGGTATGGGTTTGGCTGTATTTAGACGGAAGAAAAATGAATCAAGCAATGGAGATTTAAAGGTAGATGGAAGAGGTAATGTTCCGGGATTGCAGATCGCTTGGCTGGGATCCTACCTGGCGGCTGTTACAGCTTGCATTTTTATGCCAATCTCTGTGAAGTGTATGGATGACGCGGAGATCAAGAGCACATATTATGAAAAAGTCGGCTATGATGCTGTAGCCGATGATGCCTATGAGCCAACATATGTATATGGAGATGAGTATTCTCTGGATAATAATATCGAAACCATCAAGAATATTGATGACAGCATTTGGTCGACGATTTCCGATGCGGAGAAGGAGGCAACTTTACAGGCTGTAGCTTACGCCTATGCAAATGATCAGGGACTTGGCAGTAAGATGCAATTTGTATTCAGCGATGATTCTTACGAGGATGAGTATGGGAAGTATGAATATAATGCGGATCAATCCACGGTGTATATCAGCACAGAATGTCTGTCTGATTCTGAAACAGCTTGCCAGGCGGTGATTCATCAGGTGTATCACATTTATCAGCAGGAACTTTGTGATATCTATATAACACTTACAGACACGCAACGCGCTTTTTGGAAGTTTGATAATTGCGCTGCATATATACGTTATCTGAATGGAGATCCTCTTCTTGGCTATGAAAATGATGATGACAAGAGAAGTTTTGAATTTCTTGCAGAATTAACAGGTGAAACGGAAACGCGATATTATAGAAATTACGTGTATAATTATCTGAATCCAGACCAGGAAGACTAGGGGGGTGATGACGTATGAGATTATTAGATGTAGACGGAGAATATGGCTGTATTGCCAGCTGGGTCACTCCCGAGATATCAGAAGGTGGTAGAAAGGTAGTGCTACACAATGAATTCCTGGGTAAAGAGAGGGAACTGAATCATGATGAGGCACGTCTCCTGTTTAGTATGACCGGAAACAACGATCCGATTGTGGACAGATGTTCTTCTGATATCTGCAACAGCTTGTGGAAAGAATCATATATCGAGAAAGAGGACATAAGAGAACATGAAATATTGGAGTTTGCCGCTACGATTCAGGAGAGCATAGATAAAGAAAAGGGTGTGACAGGTCACGTAAAGACAGAGGTGGACGAGACCGGAGAATATGTAACGGAGCTCGTATGTGAGGAGGCTCTTACAGAAGCAAAAAAGGCTTATAAAGAGCAGTGGAGAACATACAGTAAGTCGGCTCATCCGATGTTATGGACAGTCGTGTTATCCCTGTTGGGTGTAATGTTATTTTCCTTTGGAGCAACCTTGTTGCCTCGGGCGTTGATTTCGGCTGCTGCAAATGACATGGAATGGGAACTTGGTGGATTTTTACTTATGATGTTATGTACTGTGGTTGTATTCCTCTTAGAAGGGTTTCCGAGGGATTTGTGTCATGGTGCTGTCGGCAGGTTGTTCGGAGCCCGTGTCATTTATAAGGGATTTTTAAATGGTTCGTTGCTGCATGGCGATTGGTACCTGATAGATGACTCTGTGGTTATCGGGAAATATTATGCAATCCGAAGGATGCACATCAGGCTGGCCGGCGCATATTGTGACTTCTTGATTGCTTCGATTTTGTCAGGAGTGTTGCTTCACACGGAAAATACAATTCTCTATTGGATTGTCAGCGGAATGTTGTTTGGCATTCTTATAAGGTGCGCGGTACATTTCTTTCCGTCATTTTTACATGAGGATTGTATCCAAGTGTTAGATGCAATGATGCATGCAAATCACATTTCCTATGGACTGAGTTATTTTGGCCGACTGTTTCGTGACAGTGATACAAGGCATGAACTTCTGGCTCAAAGGGGAATCCATGCAGTCGGCGCTTTGCTTGTGTGTACATTGATAGTATTTCTCCAGATTATAGGGCATATAGGATTTTGGAGCTTGATCATATTTTATGTCGGATTGATGGGGTGATGATTATGGTGTTTGATATAATTAAGTTATTAATATTGGGTGTAAACAGTGGGTATTTCCTTTATACGGGAGCTGCTCAACGGGATCTGATCGATGGCGGAATTGGAGTATTGCTGTTTTTTGTTATGATTGGAATGGTTGGCTTTACATCCGGGCATGAAAGCCTGTGGTCATTTTTGTTTGCTTTTATTGTGATAATTCCGTGTAATATCAAGGTTACAGAGTTGTTACTGTTCGATATGATGTACAAAAGGTATCCGGATAGCTTTAATATGCTTTATGTAACGGACTATCCGTTTAAAACATTTGGTGTGGCATTTTCAAGATTGCCGGTATGGAGCAAAGTCTTTACGGTAAATATGGGTGTATTTATTTGTGTTATTATACTTATGGCGGAGTTATATGCGACAGGCTTGATCGTTCGAACAATCTGGTCTGATCAAAAAAGAGACACTTTTCGCTTATTTGTACCGGCAGAGAAAGCTGAACAGGAAGATGACGTTACTATGCGGGTGACTTGGTCAAGAAAAAATATGTATTATTATGCTCCTGAATCAGAGATGGACGATGAAGTAGAGGAATTCGATTGGAGAGAACTTGCGCTTGAGGTTGATAAACCGGTAGGAATAGTCCGTTATAAGAAACGTTCAAAGAATTCAACAATTACGAACCGGTGACATTTGAGGAGCTACTTGAGAATAATAATCGGTGGTATGAGCGTGGAGGCACTTGCGATGAGGGAGGTGACGCGAATTATGAGCATCGTTGAATATTGGGATTTGTTTAATCGGAATCGAGTCTGGGTAAGAAATCACCACAAGCGTGGAGACAGGATTTCTGACGGATTGTATCATATCGTCGTTCACTCATGGGTCATGGATTACTATGGTAACTTCCTGATCTCGCAGAGGCAGAAAGGGCGGACGGATGAGCTGATGTGGGAGAGGACAGGTGGCTCTGTTCTTGAGGGTGAGTCTTCGATCGAAGGTGCAAAGCGTGAAGTCGGGGAAGAATTAGGAATAGATCTTGCGGAAATACAACCAGTTTTGATAAAATCAGAGAGAAGAGATAAGTATAGTGATTTCTTTGATGCCTGGTTATTTGTGGTAGACAGAGAAAAAACTATCTGTAAGATTGACAATGTTGAAGTTCGGGACTTTAAGTGGGTGGATTTGACTGAATTGAAACGTATGGATAATGATGGGCTGCTTGTCAGCAGTTCGCTATATTATGAAGAGGTAAATGAGCTTTATTCTTCTTTGAAAAAGCAGGGATTTCATGTTGAAGGGAGCAATGATGTATGAGTATGAGGACGTTTGTCATATCGGATATTCATGGTGATTCCAAGAATTTTCACAAGTTACTTGCAGACGTTTCTTTTGACGCAAATGCCGACAAGCTGTATGTCAATGGCGATGTGCTTGATCGTGGAAAGTGTTCACTGAAGCTCTTGTATGAGATTAAGCAGATGTCGGAAGAGCATCCGGGACACGTATTTCTCACCATGGGCAATCATGAGCTGTTCTGCCTTCAGTATATTCGCAGAGAATTATCGGATTTTACATGGCGGGCATTTGGTAGCACGGACACGGTGGAGGAGGTCAACCGCCTCAATCCATCTGAAACGGAAGCTCTTGCTGAGTATATACAGAGCCTGCCGTTATATCTCACGATTGACGGCGCGAAGGAGGGCAGGGATGGACAGCTGCTCATGACACATTCCGGCTTTCAGGCAGATTATATTGTCAGAGAACCGGACGGCAGCATCAATGTAGTCAAGACAATCGAGAGTAGTGCACGTTCGGATTTGTTCAAGCATTTGGTATCAAACGATATTCACTACATACCCACTGCAGATCGGAAAGCATTTGATCGGACGGTGTTGGTCGGGCACGTTCCCGTGATGCGTCTGAATTATGACGGCTCATATAAAATTCGCCGGGACCGAAACCTGATCAGTATAGATTCCGGGGCGGGACACAGAGAAAGTGGCGGACGGCTGTCACTGTACGAGGTCGAGACCGGTGCGGAATATTATAGGTAAAGAATGAGATTATAAAAGAAAGCAATCTTTAAGTGGATTGCTTCTTCTTATTGTACTGGTCATACATCAGGATTGAACACACATAAATGACAAGTTTTTCCTGATTGATAATGTTAGTGTAAGTGTTAGAAATGCGATTGCACGTGAAATTGTAAGCAATATTCTTGTACATCGTGAGTTTAGTACGGCATTTCCGGCGAAACTTGTGGTTGAACCGGACAAGATATATACAGAGAATTGGAACAGGGCGCAACGAGTAGGACGGATAGAACCTCAAAATTTCACACCGTATCCCAAAAATCCGGTGTTGTCAAATTTCTTTGTTAATATTGGCTATGCAGATTCATTAGGTTCAGGAGTTCGTAATTTGTATAAGTATACAAAAATATATTCGGGCGGTGAACCTGATTTTGAAGAGGGAGATGTGTTTAAACTGACAGTTCCACTTAAAGAACGCAATGAAAGTGAACATGTTGATGATAATGGCACCAAAACTTGCACTAAAGTTGGCACCAATGACACTAAAGTTGGCACCAATGGCACTAAAGTTGGCACCAAAGCTGGCACCAATGACACCAAAACCGGAACGGATGTACACGAAGAGGATATTGAGGCAAAGATTGTTGAGTTGATTCGTGAAAATAAAAAAATAACGCAGAAAGAAATGCAGGAACAAACCGGAACTTCACTTAGATCAATTAAACGTTATATATCAAAATTGCAGAGTGATGGTGTTATAAAAAGAGTTGGCTCAAGTCGGAGCGGATATTGGGAAATAAACGAGTAATTTTAAAACCATGGTGCAGAGCAGGACGATTATACTGCTGCATACTTTTGTAAAAAAATATACATATCAAAAAGGAGAAATCAATAGCCGATACTTGATTATATTATGTACTGATGATATTGTGGTCTATGGAAATTAAACATAGGAAGAATATATAATGAATGAAAGAGATGTAGAAATTAGTAAAAGAGAAGCTAAGAAGAAGGAACGTAGGTCGAGAAAAGACAAGCTTGCCATAGAGAAGAGAATACTTCGTCTGTCTTTTATGGGAAGTGTCTTCTTCATACTTGCGGAGGGCGTGATGGCATGGTATACCCATTCACATTCGCTTTGGACGGACTGCCTGTTCGACTCCGCAGATCTGGTCATGATAGGACCATTTATGGTGCTTGTTCCGCTTCTGTATAAACCTGTGACAGAGAAACATCCATATGGCTATGCCCAGGTGGAATCGCTTTTTCTCCTTGTAAAGTACAGTGTATTACTTGCACTCACATGTAATCTCATGGTTGAGAATATAAAGCTGTTGTTTCATGGGGGACATGATGTAGATGCGGGGAGCATAGCGGTATTTGAATTTCTTGTATGTGTATGCTGTGCGGTTATGTATGCGATACTTGGCCATTACAGTAAGAAATATGAGTCTACAACTATCAAAGCGGAGCTGTATATGTGGAAGCTTGACGTAATAAGCAGTATGGGAGTTGCTATAGCATTTGCGGTACAGACTGCTCTGTTGCATACAAGCCTGCGTTTTATGACCCCTTATATTGATCCGGCTGTAGCGGTGGTTATGGCACTTCTTCTTATAAAAGAGCCGGTGTGCGAGATATTTCAGAGTATCAAGAATCTTATTCTTTTTGCTCCGGAGGAAGAGACGCTTAGTCAGATACGAGCCATAGTGGATCAGCATATGAAGGATTACCCATATGAGGTCACTTTTCTGGATGTCATCCAGACCGGGCGGAAGCTGTGGGTTGAGGTATATATAGGAAATCAGACGGATGTGATACATATAAGTATCATTCATAAGGTGAGAGACGAGATAAAACAGGAGCTAAGGGATAAGTATGATCAGGTGTATATAGAGGTCATACCAGATTGATAGTAAAGCTGTAATACAAAATACAAATGATCAAGGGGATGCAAGGATATTGTTACATTATGAAGTTTTTGAAAGCTCATGTGATACCGATAGATATATAGTTCTGCTTCATGGATTTGGAGGAAACAACAGGGTATGGAAGAACCAGATTCCCTTGCTTCAAAAGAAGTTTAATGTTCTGGCGATAACTTTGCCAAGTCATGGAGACAGTGAACTGAAATTGTCCAAGATGGGAAGTACGCTGGATGTTGTCGTGGGTGAGATAACGCAGGTGCTTGATGAGCGTGGGATACAGCGAGCTGTTTTTATGGGCGTATCACTTGGAACTATATTTATCAAATATATGGAGATGAGATGCGGAAGTTACATAGATAAAGCAATACTTGTGGGTGCGCTTGGCACGGTTGGAAAACCACTCAGGCGTGCTGTCAATGTCTTTGCTAAGATAGGTGATAAGCTGCCATTTCCTGTCGTCTACAGAATAATGGCAAAGTTATTTATGCCATGGAAGGTCAGCAAGACAAGCAGGAAGGTGTTCTGCAAATGTGCCAAGGCATTAAACAGTCAGGAATTTAAGGCATATATGAATATTTTTATTGAGCATTTTTCACTTTGTGACGAGTTCGTGAGCAGATTACACGAGGAGAATGTATATATTTCCGGGCGTGGCGATCTGTGTTTTATAAATGGAATCGTGGAGGAGGCTGATTTGACAGATGCGGAGTTGATAATAATAGAGCATTGCGGTCACGTGTGCAACATAGATCAGAGCAGACAATTCAATGATATTATTTCTGAATTGCTTGACATTGAATGAATTAAAAGTGGAATATGATACGACAAGGATATACTATCTTAAAATGCTGATAAATAAGGAAAAGGATAAGGAGACTGTGATATGGCAACGATGAACACGTATACGGGGAACAAAATAGATCCGATGAATATGACGGCTTCAGACATATCGATACAGGATATAGCGCATGCGTTAAGCCTCACGTGCCGCGGCGGAGGGCATGTGTCATATTTCTTTTCTGTTGCACAGCACTCCATCAACTGTATGAATGAGGCGAAGTCAAGGGGATGGTCAGAGCGGCTACAGCTTGCCTGTCTGTTGCACGATGCCAGCGAGGCGTATATATCAGACATAATCAGACCGGTAAAAGTGCATTTGTCCAATTATTTTGAGATAGAGAGTTCGATCATGAACGTTATACTTGAGCGATTTGGACTTGCTGATCTGAGCGAAGAAGAGAATGCTATGTGGAAACAGATAGATGATGATATGATGAACTTTGAACTTAAGAATCTGATGAAAGGCGAGGCGTACAGGAATACGGACAACCTTAGTTCAGTCCCTGCTGTGGCCGAAAGACCATGGCGAGAAGTGGAAGGTGAATTTGAGGCTGAATGTAAGAAGCTTATAGAGAAAATGTCAGATTAGACCGGCAAGTAGCCGATAGAGAATAGTTATTTTAATTACAAAAATGTGTGATAATACCTCCCAGGCGGATGATGGAATATAACGATCAGCCCGGGAGGTATTTGTTTTGACAATTATGATCAGATGTTGTCAAAGTATCCAACATAGTCGACCTTGTATGGTCCATCTGGGAAAAGGTATTCATACAGATCTATGAAATAGTCATCAGTCATGCTGGCGATGAAGTCTACTACGATTTCGTTTGGATCCTGACTGAGATAATTGTTGATGAATTCTTTTTTACCAAAATAATTGCTATACCGGTTTGCATCTTTTATGTAGTTGACATGGTGTTTATACAGTATGGAATTAGTGTCTTTGCTCTTAGCCTGTCTCAGTAATTCTTTGTATATACAATAGAACATTGGCTTTATGTTGTCATTATACATTGTGTTGAGACTGTCATTGTTATATATGTTATGGTAATTCTCAGTCTTGGCTTTGGAGAAGGTCTCATATACATCCGGATCCATGCTTATATAAGGTTTCCCATAGCTGTTTTCTATGATATTGACAGTCATATTGTGAATTATCTGGGCGTTGGAGGATCCAAGGCTGCCTGCAGAGAAAGAATCATCATTTGAAATGAGACCGATCTTTATTGCATCCTGCCTGTCTTTTCCGAGGTAGGCTATGATATCGCTGATCCTCATGATACAGCCTTCAAGTGTACCTGGGATCTGTTTTTTATTTGCAGAAGGATCTGTGTAGCAGTCCTCCACAGACCTGTCAAATTCTCCCCATGGATCGTCTGCGTTAAATGTCTTAGGTGTATAGCATTGCTGTTCCATTTCGCCGTTGTGGCATATAACACCATCAAGCACCTGGAGGCTGATATTTCGGAATATAAGTTTGTCAAGTACTCTGGCGCTGTGGATGTTATGGTTGAAGAGCCTTCCGGTATGCTCGTTGTAGATCTCATTCAGATAACGCTCTCCGGCATGACCAAATGGAGTATGTCCGATGTCATGTCCAAGGGAGATTGCCTCTATGAGATCAAGATTGAGTCCAAGAGTCATTCCGATAGTCCTTGCAATTCTGGATACAAGCTGGACGTGAAGTGCACGTCTTGATATATCATCGTTCTTGTAGCATGAGATAACTTGTGTCTTATCAGAATAGCGATTGTAATAGTTGTTGTGAAGTATCTTTTCCACATCCATGACAAATGCAGGTCTCCACAGATGTGGGGCATCATGGTCTGGTTGACGCCTTATAATGTCAGAGTCCTTGCATGCATATGGGTTTATCTTGCCGTGTTCACGGTCGCCTAAGATCTGTTCATAAACTTCTTTTGATAAAGAATGGTATTTTGAATCTTTATTTACACTCATTAAAAATCTCCTGTTCAGTAAAATGTGATAGTCAACATATGCAGCCTGCTTAGACCATATATATCAGAATGCATATGAATTATTATAAATATTCTTGAGATCATAAGTCAAATGTGCTGAGCATATTTTGTGTCAACTGTAATCAATTATCGAAAAACAATAATAATTATTGACAAACGATAATCATATGGTACTATACAAGTAAGATAATTATCGAAAAACAATAATTTACTTGGCGATTGGAGACTTTTATGGTTAATGGTGTTTTAAATGCATTTGCATACATAGCAAAGTGGCTCAGGGAGATGTCTCTTGCGGGCGGAGCACAGAATGTATTTGCAATATGTATGTTCTGTCTGATAGGCTGTGTGCCACTTAGTGGATTCATTGTGCTCTGTATAAGGAATAGAAAAATTGATGCTGACTACCTGTTGCTGGGACTTTCAGCAGTGCTTTTCATAGGAATATATATGATGATAAATCCAGGGTATGTCATAGATGGAAATGCTCTGGTAACTTCAGATATGCTGAATCTTGCAATAAGCTCAGTGATATGGTCGGTGCTGGCATGTTATGCTGTGCTCAGGATCGTGGAGAGTATAGACAAGGCGGATAGCACTCAGATAGTAGAAATCATCAAGAAGATAATATGTGTGATAGTGGTATTCACAGCTTTTGTGATTGTCTGTGTGTCACTGCCGGAGCTTGTCAGAACAAATCGGACAAATGCCGGTGCTATGCCTGGTGATGCCGGATGGGCAGTGATCCTGTTTATTTTCCAGCTTGTAAATGCTGCTCTTGTCATATGGGTTCTGATCAGGGGATACAGGCTTTGCAACAGCATAATAGAAAATGAGTATTCGGATGAAACAATCCATATGGCAGAGAGACTTTCAAAGACGAGCAAGAGTGCAATATCAGTCATGGTGATTCTTGAACTCTCGAAGAATGTGCTTCAGCTTTTTATCATGACGACTCTTTCAAATGCAGATTTCAAGATATCACTTCCATTATATGAGCTGATAATACTCGTCGTTGTGTATATGGGTGTCAGAAACCTTGCTAAGACAAAAGCGATAAAAGAAGAAAATGATTCATATATATAGAATTTGAGGTGACGTGTAGGGATGGCGATCAAAGTAACTCTGGACAGGGTTTTAAAAGAGAATAATATGACATCGAAGGAACTTTGCAAACTAGTGGGGATAACAGAGGCAAATCTGTCGGTTCTCAGAAGCGGGAAAGCAAAGGGTGTGCGGTTTACCACGATCAACAAGATATGCTATTACCTGCACTGCGATGTTGGAGACATATTGACATTTGATGGTGAACTTATAGAAGAAGACTAAGGAGGCGGGAGCTGTGATGAAAGTTATCAGGGGTAAGAAAACAGACAGGAAATCAGGTGAGACACATAGAGTGATACGAAAGAGCAATCTGGCCGCTGTGGGTATTATTGGAATGCTTGGAATATGTATGCTCTCAGGCTGCTCGCTTGCGGATAAGGAAATGACTGAAACTGATGAAAAAGATTCTCTGGTTGGAGTATTTGTAACAACAGAAAGGCTTGGGACAGTTACCGATGTTCCGTGCGAAATCGATATTGATGCAGGTACACTTAAGATAACAGATGAAGATATTGATGTTGACGGATGTTATATGATCTATGCCAGATCAGGCGAGGGGGAAGATATGTACGAGACTCTGGTATCTGATGGTATAAGTGTTGGAACAAACAATGTTGGGTATAATGTGAATGCAGATGGAAGTGTCACCAGAAGCCGGACAGTGAACGGATGTGTGTACTATGATCTGGACAATAAGGATAGCTATGCAGACTCAGATGGTGATGTGGGAATAATCCTCAATAAGGTATATGAGAAAACAGATGGAACATATTATATAACGAGTGGCAGCTCAATGGGGTGTGCGGTCACGGATCAGACTGCAGAGAATGGCTCAGGTGCAATGGATGTAAAAGAGTCGTATAAGACGACTTCGTTCTCGGGTAGTGAAAGTTCGTCAGGTGATGAAAATGAGATGACTATACATGTGGAATGGAAGTTTGAACGTGCGGGAGAAAAGTATACATTTACAGCCATGTCTAAGGATAATAAAGAGCTGGATGCCAAAACCTATGATGTTGGGGATATACCAGATACAATAAAGTTTGACTGTGACTGGCAGTATGTGATCGTGTCCTATGCGGATGTGACTGGTAGGATGCACAGTTCATATGTAGATAAAGAAGATTCGGAGTATGAATATAGTGTGAGCACTGGCAAATTCTTCCTGGATACAGGCGTTGTGGAGATAGAATAATAGAATAGAAGTAGTCAAAAATAAATGAAAATCCCTGCCGGAAATATGATACGGCAGGGATTTTTTATACGCAAATCTAAAACATATCACATTTGTTAAAAAATCTCAACCTTGGGGAAACAATTCATTATGTGCCTGGGAAGCTTCGGGCATGTCGTTTTCTTGTCCGTTTTTGTGCATGGGGTAAAATCGGTTATCTTATGTTCTACATTTTATTTGTCTATGGGGTAGAAATTTACCTTATGTTCCAGCTTAAGTTTTGTGCAGGGGTAACAAATTTTTTTATCCCTGAAAATGCCCACAAATGGCTGAAAATCAGCGTTTGGCTGAAAATGCAGAAGTTGCTTGAAATGCGTTGAAAACGGCAGAAACACTAGCTATAATGCGTTGCAAGCAGATCTGTTAAATGTCAAAAATTTGGAGGTTGATTGTGAAGAAATATATAGATATCCAGGTGGTAAGGGAAAGAGAAACAGTGCTCGATGACATCACACTCCCGGTAAACACAGGGGCATTTCAGGTTGGAGATATCATCAGTATCACGGAAAAAATGGATGGGGCCAATGCAAGTATACGGTATGACGAAAAAGAGGATGTTCTCAGAGCGTTCAGCCGCAATAATGAGCTGAGTAAGGACCAGAACTTAAGAGGTTTCTGGGAATACGTTCAGAAAATGGACAAGGAACCATTTGCAAGGTATCCACATTACATATTTTTCGGAGAGTGGCTTGTGAAACATACGGTGATATATGAAAAAGATAACTATGACAAATTTTATCTGTTCAGCATATTCGATGGAGATGCTGATCAGTGGCTGCCTCAGGACTCTGTGAAATCTATTGCAGATGAATGTGACATTCCATATGTACATGAACTCTATTATGGGAAATTTATAAGCTGGGATCACTGTAAACAGTTTGCAAATGATCCCGCCTATGGAAAAAAGCAGGAGGGAATTGTCATAAAGGATCAGACAGCTCTTTTGGAGGGACGTGAGCCACATGTTTTGAAGTATGTAAATCCAGAATTTTATGAGATAAAGGTGGATAACCGCAGGCAGAATATGAGGAAAAGGGATGATTCACAGAGAAAAGCAGACATGGATGAGGCAGAAAGATATGCTCGAATGATCGTCACCGAGGCCAGGGTGCGGAAAATAGTAAATAAGCTTGTGGATGAAGGAATAATTCCCGAAAAAATTGAGAGGAAGGATTTGCAGATTATTTATAAGAATCTTCCAAAGAGAATTTATGAAGACTGCCTGAAAGAAGAACCCGAAATCATTCAGAAGGCGGGAGACTATGCCGGAAAGATGTGTATGAAGGTTGGGATAGAGATATTCAGAAAAGAATGGAAAATTTGATACACGGCTATAAGCGTAAAGAGGAACATTTAGATTTTTAAACTACGGGTTTATAGCCAATCAGCCGGATGTGATATAAACTAGGGCATATCAATAAATGAATATGCGGAAGATTTGAAAGATATGAACGACTTGAAATATATGAAAGATTTGGAAGAAAGGAAGTGGCAGTGTGGCAAGACTTCGAGATGATATAGGTACCAGAATGAAGAATTTTTATGAGCAGATACCGAAGACAAAGCTTATGAGACGTTGTCCGGTTGCGATACGAATAGATGGTAAGGCATTTCATACATATACAAGGAATTTTAAGAGACCGTTTGATTCGGTTTTTATGAGAGCTATGCAGGAGACCATGAAATACCTGTGTGAGAATATTCAGGGATGTGTGCTTGGATATACCCAGTCGGATGAGATCACGCTCATACTTGTGGATTATGAAAAGATCAACTCTTCGGCGTGGTTTGATTACGAGGTACAGAAGCTTTGCTCCGTATCCGCCTCCATGGCCACGATGAGGTTCAATCAGGTATTTGCCAGACTGGTGCAGGAGGTTAAAGAAGAGGGTACGGAGGATCCCCAATATGTCAAAGTCCTTGATAAGGCCTGTGAGACTGGGGCGATGTTTGATTCAAGATGCTTCAATATACCGAAGGAAGAGGTGACGAATCTCATATATTGGAGGCAGCTCGACGCATCCCGCAATTCGATACAGATGGTTGGACATGCCAATTTCTCACAGAAGCAGATGCATGGTAAGTCCACCAGTGATATACAGGATATGCTGATGCTTGAGAAGAATATAAACTGGAATGACTTTTCGGTGACATGCAAGAGGGGAAGCTGCTGCATCAGGGGACAGGCAGATGAAGTCCCGTCATGTACAGGAGACAGCAGCAACGAAAATTCCAGAGGATGGATGATAGACAATGATATACCGATATTCAAGGGCGAGGAAAGAGAGTATGTTGACCATTTTATATATATTGGAGAGCAGTAAAAACAGAGAGTATTGGAATAGCAGGTTAAAAAACTAACAGGATAATAGAGTAATGTAATAGCATAATATCAAAGGGGTGTAAATAATATGGATCGCAGAGAGATGAACAGAAGTATATTTCAGGATACAGAGCGCATGTGCAAGACGGATGCAGAACTTTCAGCTGTCACAAAGATATCGGTGGCAAATCAGCGCTTTATAGCAGAGGCGGAGGTTGTACCAACGCCTGAACTGAATATTTACAAAAAGGCAAATGTGGTTGTCTCAAAGAAGAGAACCTATGAGGCGGCAAAGGCCTATAAAGGGAATCACGTAGCAGTTCATAACTTTGCATCAGCGACAAATCCAGGCGGAGGAGTTGTGAATGGTGCGGGGGCGCAGGAGGAATGTCTCTGCAGATGTTCCAATCTATATTTCTGTCTGAACACCCCTGATATGTGGGGGATGTTCTACACACCGCACAGAGCGGCACATGATCCGATACATAACGATGACATCATATACACTCCGGATATCGTTGTGTTTAAGACTGATACAGATCGTCCGGAATTAATGGAGCGTGATGACTGGTATATAGTTGACGTGATCACATGTGCGGCGCCAAATCTCAGGGAAACCCCCAGCAATAGATATAATTCCGGAGATGGAACGAGAGCGGTGACATTGAGCGATAGAGAACTTCAGGTCATCCATGAGAAAAGACTCAGAAGAATACTTGACAGCGCGGTTATGAATCATGCAGACACAGTAATACTCGGGGCGTTTGGTTGCGGAGCATTCTGTAACGAACCGCAGGTCGTGGCAACTGCTGCGGCAAATGTGGTGAGGGATTATATGTACGCATTTAAGAATATCGAGTTTGCTGTGTATTGCAGACCAAGCGACGATTCCAATTACAGAGTGTTTAATAGCGTATTAAGTTCATTGTAAAAAACAAACTGGTACGAGAGAAGACTTGAGTATGCAAAGGCGAACATAAGTCTGCCGGATGAGCCGGATTACAAGGCAATTAAATAAAGGAGTGATTTTGAAATGATTTATATTACAGGCGACTGTCACGGGAGGTTTGGGAGATTTATGTCAGGAGGATTTTCCTGCTGCCCGGATCTAACTGAAAATGATACAGTGATCGTATGCGGGGATCTTGGTTTGCTCTGGGCAAAAGGAGAGTCCTTTGAGCAGGACTGTGAATTCTTCGCAAAGCAGTCATTTACACTTCTATGGGTTCAGGGAAATCATGAGAATTACAATATGATAGATGAATACCCGGTGGAGAAGTGGCATGGTGGCAAAGTGCGGCATATAGTCCGTGATAAGGTGATACTTCTTGAGCGCGGACAGGTATTCGATATAGAGGGAAAAAGATATTTTACGTTCGGAGGAGCACAGAGCCACGATATAAGCGGTGGCGTGCTTGATAAGGATGATCCTTTGTTCGAGCATAAATATAATTTGGCAATGGGGAGAGGCAGACCGTTCAGAATATTGAACACATCATGGTGGAAACAGGAGCTTCCGACAGATACAGAGATAGAGGAAGCAAGGGTAAATCTTGAGAGCTGTGATTACAAGGTCGACTATGTCATAACCCATTGCGCATCAAACACTATACAGCTGAAGCTTGAAGATATAAAGAGGATGCAGGGACGCCTGCATGAATTGTACGCTCAGAATATACTGACGGATTTCTTTGAGGAACTTGAAGGAAAACTTGAATATTCCATGTGGTACTTTGGACATTATCACGAGGATATGTACGTGGATACGAAGCACAGACTTATATATTATGATATGGTGCCTGTGGTATGGAATTAGTTCGTTAGAGATAGCAAATATCGTGATGAACAGATCATATTTGAAGAGCCAGATGTTAAAAATCACCTGAAATAAAAGGGGATAACATATAAATGTAATTATTAAAATAAGGAGGATACGAATATTATGGAGAAAATGATAGTGACAAGAGCTTTGGATGAGAGAGACCTTCTGATAAAGAAAATCAATGATGCCATAGACAGAGCCAGTTTTGTGACAGTGAAAAAGACATCAGATGATGTCATTATCGGTGGTAAGAAGAGCGTGCAGGAGTTTGATGACGAGGCGAGGGCGGATCTTCAGAGTATAAGGGATCTCATAAGCAGATACAACAGGCTTGATGCAGCAATCCTGCTTGCAAATGCCACTACGGATATAGAGGTGGCAGGGGTGACCATGACGAGGGCAGCGGCAATCAATCTCAGAAAGACTTTACTTGGAAGAAGTTTCTCAAATACTAACTTTGATGACGCTCTTATCAGAAAGATAAATAACGATTTCACCAAGGCCAAGATGGCTATCAATAAGTCACAGGAGAATGCCGACAGACAGAAGGAGGCCATGAGTACAGCGCTTGCTTCAAGTGATAAGAAGGTTCTCAGTGACGACAGTCTGAAAAGCATATCTGCCTACTGCGATAATCTTGTATACAGCATGGTGGATCCAATTGACGCTGAAAAGGTTGTTGGAGACTTACAGGGCAGACAGGATGAGCTTAAAGCTAATCTTGAGAGCGCTATAAGAATATCGAACGCGACAACATATGTAGAGTTCTGATATTTCAGAACAGGCAGGTAAATTCTTCATAAGTATTGCTTGCAGTACGAATAGCTTCTATTCAGTCCGCAGCACACGGCGATAAGTGTGTACTTAAGCGTTTATACCCAAGTGGTTTAAGGGAATGGCTAAACAGTCATAGGGCAAAAAATATTTGCCGCGAGGGTTCGACTCCTTCTAATCGCGCCAAAATTATCTTGTTGGTCAAATGGTAAGACAATGCTCTGCAACAGCATGAATACAGGTTCGATCCCTGTACAAGAACCCAAATGGTATTCTTCTTTAAGGAAGGCGGGCTTGAACTGTTAATAGTCACCGGTTAATAGATAATGGGTATTGGTTAACTTATAAGAGTGTTGAATAGATATCAGATATATAATAATTGTTCTTTAGGCATCAGAATGTGATGCTGAAATCCATGAGAATGGTTAATGGAGGTGCTGACTGATCAGCCCGAAGCTGCCCACATGGCTGTACTGTAAGCAATATTTATAATTTTGTCTATATTTTCAAAAGAGTTATACAAATTTTAGAAATAATTAATTGAATAAATCCTCCTTGTGATATAAGGTTAGAATAATATATATGATAATGGCGTTTTTGTATTGTGTCAGACATATATATCCTAAAAAAAAATATTACAAGGAGGATTTTTATATGAAGGAAGTAAAACAGCCCAAAAAGCCGCTGATATTTTATTATCTGATCGTGCTCGCAGTAATCATGCTTCTTAATATTATAGTTGTTCCCTGGTTTACTGAGAGAAGTATAGAGGATGTGGATTACGGTACATTCATATCCATGACAGAGGACAAGAAGATCGACGAGGTAGATATTGAGACCCAGTCAAATGTCATCTATTTCACAGGCAAGGATGACAAGAAGGTGTACAAGACTGCTATGGTGAGTGATGAGAACTTAACCGAGAGACTTTACAAGTCGGGAGCCAAGTTCTCAGGTCAGGAGATCAAGCAGACATCACCGATACTCAGCTTTATACTCAGTTGGATCGTGCCTATACTTATATTCACATTACTTGGAAGAATGCTTGCCAATCAGATGATGAAGCACGCCGGGGGCGGCAAGAATTCCATGATGTTTGGAATGGGCAAGAGCAATGCGAAGATATATGTTAATTCTACAGAGGGAATAAAGTTTACAGATGTCGCCGGAGAGGATGAGGCAAAGGAGAATCTGGCTGAGATAGTTGAGTATCTTCACAATCCTGGAAAGTACAAGGAGATCGGCGCTTCCATGCCGAAGGGTATTCTTCTTGTGGGTCCTCCGGGAACAGGTAAGACCATGCTTGCCAAGGCTGTAGCCGGAGAGGCAAATGTACCATTTTTCTCAATGTCCGGTTCAGAATTCGTTGAGATGTTCGTAGGTATGGGAGCCTCAAAGGTGAGAGATCTGTTTCAGCAGGCAAAGGAAAAGGCTCCATGTATAGTGTTCATCGATGAGATAGATGCCATAGGTAAGAAGAGAGACGGACAGATAGGAGGCAATGACGAGCGTGAGCAGACACTTAACCAGCTCCTCACCGAGATGGATGGATTCGAGGGTAACAATGGTGTCATCATCCTTGCAGCAACCAACAGACCGGATTCACTTGATCCTGCACTGCTCAGACCGGGAAGATTTGACAGACGAGTACCTGTGGAACTTCCGGATCTCAAGGGACGTGAGGATATACTTAAGGTTCACGCCAAGAAGGTCAAGATAGGAGACAATGTAGACTTCAATAAGATAGCCAGAATGGCATCAGGTGCATCAGGTGCCGAGCTCGCAAATATTGTAAATGAGGCGGCGCTCAGGGCTGTCAGAGCCGGCAGAGGCTTCGTGACACAGGCCGATATGGAAGAGAGCATAGAGGTCGTAATTGCAGGTTACCAGAGAAAGAATGCGATACTTACAGACAAGGAGAAGCTTGTCGTGTCATACCATGAGATCGGACATGCGCTTGTAGCTGCCAAGCAGACTGATTCGGCGCCAGTCCAGAAGATAACCATAGTTCCTAGAACTTCAGGAGCCCTTGGTTACACCATGCAGGTCGATGAGGGCAACCATTACCTTATGACCAAGGAAGAGATTGAGAATAAGATAGCGACACTCACAGGCGGAAGAGCTGCGGAGGAGATAGTATTTGGATCTATTACAACGGGAGCCTCCAACGATATAGAACAGGCAACAAAGCTTGCAAGAGCTATGATCACCAAATACGGAATGAGCAAAGATTTTGATATGGTAGCCATGGAGGTAGAAACTAACAAATACCTTGGCGGTGATTCATCACTTTCGTGCTCGGCAGAGACGCAGACACTCATAGACAAGAAGGTTGTGGAGCTTATAAGAAAGCAGCATGAGAAGGCGGCAACCATTATCCTCGAGAACAGAGCGAAGCTTGATGAGCTTTCCAATTATCTGTATCAGAAGGAGACGATCACAGGCGAGGAGTTTATGAAGATATTGAATTCATGATTCTCTTAGATATAATTTCAGTTACCGGGTGCTGGCATTTTACAATTCCGCACCCGGTAACCATAAGATAGACTTGTACTGGATTCAGAATAGTAGTATTATGTCAATTCCTCGTGGTCAAGCTCCAACAGTTTGAAATGATTCTTTTTGAACTCTATAAGTCCTTCACTCTGCATGTTGGACAGCTCCTTTGACAGTGCGGTTCTGTCGACATTCAGGTAGTCGGCAAACTGTTCCCTGTTAAATGGGATATCGAACTCAGTTGTACCAAGAGAGCTGGCAAGTCCTGAGAGATAATAGCTGACACGCTCACGTATCTTCTTTGGCTTTATATAGAAGATATGAAGAGAGAGTGTGAGACTTCTTCTCGATGATAGGAGAAGAAGATTCTTCAGCATTTGCAGATGCCACGGATAACTGTTGTATTTGCCGGACATGATATCCTGTGCGTTGAGCAGGAATACGATAGTAGGCTCTGTTGCTCTTGCGTCGATCATGAGTTTGTGTCCGGACAGGGCGTATGTTTCACCGAACACCTTTCCCGGAAGTGCTGAACTCAGGATACTTTTGGAGCCCCAGTAGTCAACATTCTCAACAATCACCCGGCCTTTGATGACTATTCCAAGCTCCTCGGTTATCTCGCCGGCTTTGAATATAGTGGAGTTGTATCTGTAATAGTGTTCGCGCAGGATCCTGAGATCCATCATGGTTTTGATATCGGCTTCCGAGATTCCTTTGAATGCCATCATGTTGAGTACTTCAGACAATTGATATTGAGGAATTTTAAGTTTCATACATAACCTCCATCTTATTATTTATTTCTATGCAGAGCAGCAGTCTGCAGCGTAGTATATTATAGTGACAAGATGTCATGATGCAGGGGTGCGATCAGGCTTTCAGCTATAGAATGTATATTTTTTCAAAACACAGTATATTGTATATGTGTAATAAATTATCCCTTGTCCATACACAATATATATTATTCATATATTTTCTCAAATTTTTTCAAAAAAAGTTGTTTAAATCTTCATTACGTGGTTATAACAACCGAATTTATGAGTAAAGTATAATATACTTACAAATGAAAAGCAAGGAATGTGATAAGCATTATTGAATTATAGAAGATTATTCTGTATAATAAGTAAATAGTGTGTCACATTTTCACATATTAAAACACTGAAAGGAGAAATTTTATCATGTTACAGAACCAGGAATGGGAATCATTCACAGGTAGACTCTGGAAGGAAGAGTGTAATGTAAGAGACTTCATCCAGAACAACTACACACAGTACGATGGAGACGAGAGTTTCCTTGCAGCCCCAACAGATGCTACTAACAAGCTTTGGGATAAGCTTCAGGCACTTCAGAAGGCTGAGAGAGATAACGGTGGAGTTTTAAAGGAGGATGCTGATGTTGTATCAAGCATCACATCTTATGGCCCAGGCTACATTGATCCAGAGACAAAGGATCTTGAGCAGATTGTAGGTCTTCAGACAGATGAGCCACTTAAGAGAGCATTTATGCCTTACGGCGGTATCAAGATGGCTGAGGAAGCTCTTCAGATGTATGGATATACTCCAAACGAGAACTTCCACAAGATCTTCACTGAGTATCACAAGACTCACAACCAGGCAGTATTTGATGCTTATACACCAGAGATGATGGTTGCTCGTCATACCCATATCGTTACCGGTCTTCCCGATACCTATGGCCGTGGACGTATCGTAGGTGACTACAGAAGAGTTGCTCTTTACGGTATTGATCAGCTTATCGCTTGGAAGGAAGAGGATAAGGCTAACTGTGGCGATGGCAACATGTTTGATGATGTCATCCGTCAGAGAGAAGAGCTTGCAGAGCAGATCAAGCGTCTCAAAGAGATGAAGGTTATGGCTCAGTCATACGGATATGATATTTCAAAGCCAGCTTCAAACGCTAAAGAGGCTGTTCAGTGGTTATACTTCGGATACCTTGCAGCTATCAAGACTCAGAACGGTGCAGCTATGTCAGTTGGACGTGTATCTACATTCCTTGATATCTATATTGAGAGAGATATTAAGGCTGGTAAGCTTACAGAGGCTGAGGCTCAGGAGCTTATCGATCATTTCACAATGAAGCTTCGTATGGTTAAGTTCGCAAGAATTAAGTCATACAACGAGCTGTTCTCAGGAGATCCTGTATGGGCTACTCTTGAGGTTGGTGGTATCGGTGTTGACGGACGTTCAATGGTTACAAAGAACGATTACAGATTCCTTCATACACTTGAGAACATGGGACCAGCTCCAGAGCCAAACCTTACAGTTCTTTACTCATCAGCTCTTCAGGATACATTCAAGAAGTATGCTGCTAAGATCTCTGTAAGAACAAGCTCAATCCAGTATGAGAACGATGATGTAATGAAGCCAATCTGGGGCGATGATTACTCAATCTGCTGCTGTGTATCAGCTACACAGACTGGTAAGGAGATGCAGTTCTTCGGAGCTCGTGCAAACCTTGCTAAGTGTCTTCTTTACGCTATCAATGGTGGTAAGGATGAGAAGTTCCTTGACAAGAAGACTGGTAAGCCAATGCAGGTAGGTCCAGAGTACGCACCTATCACATCAGAGTACCTTGACTATGATGAAGTACTTGCTAAGTACAAGAAGATGCTTGATTGGTTAGCAGGACTTTATGTAAATATTCTTAACCTCATCCAGTACATGCATGACAAGTACTACTATGAGTCAGCTGAGATGGCACTTATCGATACAGATGTACGTCGTACATTTGCAACAGGTATCGCTGGATTCTCACACGTAATCGACTCACTGTCAGCAATCAAGTACGCTAAGGTTAAGGTTATCCGTAACGCAGAGACAGGACTTGCTGAGGACTTCGAGATCGAAGGCGAGTTCCCTAAGTATGGTAACGATGACGACAGAGCTGATAACATCGGTGTATGGCTTCTTCATGAGTTCCTTACAGACATCAAGAAGAGACACACATATCGTAATTCAGAGCCTACAACATCTATCCTTACAATCACATCTAACGTAGTTTATGGTAAGTATACAGGTAACCTTCCAGATGGAAGACGTGCTTGGACACCATTTGCACCAGGTGCTAACCCAAGCTACGGCGCTGAGACATCAGGACTTCTTGCATCACTTAACTCTGTTGCAAAGATTCCTTATGAGTGGTCACTGGATGGTATCTCAAATACACAGACAATGAACCCATCAGCACTTGGACATGATGAGGAAGAGAGAGCTACAAAGCTTGTAAGCGCAATGGATGGATACTTCGATCAGGGCGCTCATCATCTGAACGTAAACGTATTTGGTAAGGATAAGCTCCTTGATGCTATGGAGAATCCAGATAAGCCAGAGTACGCTAACTTCACAATCCGTGTATCAGGATATGCTGTTAAGTTCATATCACTTACACGTGAGCAGCAGCTCGATGTTATCAACAGAACATTCCATGACTCACTTTAATTCTTAGCTGACGCTGGATTTTTAGTGAAGTTATAGATGCTTTGTCAGATATAACAAGAACCATGGTCCCGGGGATAACCTCTCCGGGACTTTTTTTAAGAATATGTATTTATATCAGTTTTACAAGAGATAATAGACATGTAGTTTTGTTTGTAATTACTTTCATTAATTGAGAGTTGTATTTGAATAGGAAGAACTTAGAGGTGAAATATGTCTGAAAAGAAACAGGTTTTAGGATATGTCCATTCGACAGAGAGCTTTGGAGCAGTAGATGGTCCAGGCATAAGATTTGTAGTTTTTTTACAGGGCTGCAAGATGAGATGTAAATATTGTCACAACCCAGAGACATGGAATCTTGTGACAGACTATAGTAAGCTTTACTCAGATGAAACAAGCGATGCTGAGAGAGAAGAACTTGAGAAGAAGATAGAAGAGAATACAAAGCTGCTGAAGGATAAGGGCGTCAAGATTGAGGCGAGGACCCCTGAGGACCTGTTAAAGCAGGCGCTCCGCTATAAGCCATATTGGAAAAACGGTGGTGGTATAACAGTGAGCGGTGGTGAGGCGCTGCTTCAGATGGATTTCCTCATCGAGTTTTTCAAGCTTGCAAAGGCTGAGGGTATTCATACAACAATAGATACAGCCGGCAATCCATTTACAAGGGAGGAGCCATTCTTCTCCAAGTTCAATGAGCTGATGAACCTCACAGATCTGTTCCTGCTTGATATCAAGCAGATCAATGATGACAAGCATAGAGATCTCACAGGATTCTCCAACAGTAATATACTTGATCTTGCACAGTATCTGTCAGATCAGGGTAAGCATATGTGGATCAGACACGTACTGGTACCAACCATCACAACTGATGAGGATGATCTGAGAAAGACTAAGGAGTTCATAGACACTCTTAAGACTGTAGATAAAGTTGAGGTACTTCCATATCACAAGCTCGGAATCCCTGAGTGGGAGAGACTTGGAATACCATATAAGCTTGAGGGAATCGACCCTCCTACTGATGAGGAGCAGAAGCTTGCAAAGAGTATTCTGGAATAAACTTAAGAACAAGAACCGGGAAAATCATCGATAGTTCAGTTCCCAGCCTATGCTCTAGTAGTCTATAAAAATATTTGCGTTGAGACACAGGTGCTATATAAGATGTTAAAACCATTGTAACGGGTGTGACATTTTATATAGTACCTGTGTCTTGTTATATCAAAAAATAAGTTTAACATAATTAATTAGTAAACAGTGGCTAGGTGCATGCAAAAGAAGTTATAATATATAATTAAAGTGCTACAAACACGTTATATCACTGCAAAGTATATGGGGAGTAAATTATGTATAAGATAGACGAGAACGCATGGAATGAAAAATATATATTGCTGATCCCAGCCATGCTGGATGCGCATTTTCCTCTGATAAAGTACGCCTTTTTTTCGAAGAATTATCATCCGGTCATACTGTCAAATGAGGATCATATCACGGATGTGGGACTTAAGTATGTGAACAATGATATGTGTTATCCGATTGTGTTAAATGCCGGGCAGATGATAGATGCACTGCAGTCAGGCAAGTATGACATCAACCGGACAAGACTTCTCATGCCGACGGCGGGGGATGCCTGCAGGGGAGCTAATTACCTACATGTGTTAAAGGAGTCGGTGAGAAAGGCAGGATTTGACAGGGCAAAGATATTGTCTCTGAATGTTAAGGGGCTGGAGAAGGAATGCCAGATGCGCGTGCAGCCATTCATGGTGTGGAGAGCCCTGTTCGGACTCTTCTACGGAGATATACTCATGCTGCTCCTCAATCAGACAAGGCCAAATGAGGTGAAAAAGGGGCAGTCGCAAAAGATTTGGCAGAAGTGGATAGATATCCTGTCCAGAGATCTGAAAGATGGAAAGAATCTGACTCTCGGCAAGATGAAACGAAACTTTGTCAGTATAGCCAGGGATTTTTCACGGATAAAGCTGCATGATAAGAGGAAACAGCGAGTGGGGATAGTGGGAGAGCTGTACATAAAGTATTGCCACTTGGGCAACTGGGATATGATAAAGTTCCTTGAGTCAAATGGATGTGAGAGCCATACAAATGGGCTTTCATGGTATGCCATGTACTATATGGATTCACACCTCACAGACAATATGACATTTGAATCTCTGCTTTACAAGGCGGGGCTGAAGTTCTTCGGCAGCCTGCAGAGAGCAATGATAGAGGCGCTTAGAAAATATGGGTTCTATACCATGGAGGATTTCTTCACGATGAAACGTGAGGCTGATGGATATGTGAGCTGGGGATACAAAACCGGGGATGGTTGGCTCATCGGCGCGGAGATAACGGGACACATACTCCATGAGTGTCCAAAGGTTTTGGCGGTTCAGCCATTCGGCTGTATGCCTAATCATACATGCGGAAGAGGTTTGTACCCTTCGCTTCAGAAGAAGCTGTCGCAGGGCATGATAGTGAGCTGTGATGTGGATTCCAGTGGTTCAAAGCTGAATGTCTACAACAGGGCGAGGATGTTGGTGGACATGCCACTTAAAATGGGAAAATAGGCAATTGCGAAACTTAAATACGCTGAATGTGCAAGAGATGTTTTAGCATACCAATCAGGGGTCGCTCTCGCTTAACTCAGTCTGCAACGGTACTGAAGATGTCACTAACGTGCCATCTAAGTACCGGCGACTTCGTATTCCCCTGATTTGGTAATGCTAAACATCTTCTTGTATGTTGAATAGATTAAGGGTTTCGTAATTGCCTAAATGGAAAATAGAAAATGGAGAAATAAAGATGAAAAAGATATTTGTTGTTGAAGATGACGAGAGCATCTGCAAGGAGCTTGTGCAGATACTTGAGAATGAGGGCTATGAGGCTGAGAGTCTTGAGAGCTTTGACAATACAAAGGACGATATATTGAAAGCGGCACCGAATCTGGTGCTCATGGATATCAATATTCCGGGGATAAACGGCAGAAACCTTGTGAAGGAGATACGAAAGGAATCTGATGTGCCTATCATCATGGTCACAAGCAGGACTTCCGAGATGGATGAGGTGCTGTCCATGAGTTATGGCGCGGATGATTATATAACAAAGCCATACAATCCAACGATACTTCTGCTTAGGATAGCGGCGGTGCTCAAGCGCATGGAGGGCAGCCAGAATACGGCATCATACAGAGATGCGGAGGTCAACTTCAGCAAGGGGACTATCAGCAAAGGTGATCAGGAGATGGTTCTCACCAAGAATGAGATGATCATATTCCAGCTGCTGCTTGCCAACAGGGAAAAGATAGTGTCGAGGGATGAGATCATGACAGACCTGTGGGACAATGACGAGTTTGTAAATGACAATGCGCTCACAGTAAATATAAGCAGGCTCAGGGGGAAACTGGCGGATCTTGGATATGATGATGCCATAGAGACCAGGAAGAAGCAGGGATACCGACTTGTATGACAGGTAAGTGGGATTGTATATCATTTACAGCGACAAAAGATTGGAGTATTTTGTAAAATGAAATTTGGCTTGTATATAAAGGATAAACTTGGAATAATTGCGGGATATGCGGGATTTGTGATATTCACATATCTGCTCATGATGGCATTTCACTCACAGTTACAGATGAGAATTATGTTCGTCATAGTGGCTGTGATATTTGTCGTCTCGGTTATCGCCTTCGATTATCTGAGAAAATATAAGTTCTACAACAGTCTGGTCGGACATCTGGATGAACTGGATCAGAAGTATCTCGTACTTGACACTTTGGACGAGCCTGACTTCTACGAGGGCAAGCTGGTGTATTCAGCTATGTACGACATCAACAAGTCCATGACTGAGAATGTGAGAAAGTACAGGGATAGCGTGGAGGATTTCAAGGATTTTATAGAGATCTGGGTTCACGAGATAAAGCTTCCGATAGCAAGTCTGGTGCTCATGTGCCACAACAACAGGGATGTGATCCCGAGAAAATATGCGGATCAGGTCGCAAGGCTTGACGCGTATGCAGATCAGGTTCTCTACTATGTGAGGGCAGAGCATGCATCGGCAGATTACAGATTTGCCGAGACAAATCTTAAGAGTGTCATCGGAAGGGTGGCTGTGAAGAACAAGGATATGTTGCTTGATGGTGACATATCGCTGAATGTTCATGATGTGGATGAATGTGTTGTGACGGATTCAAAATGGCTTGAGTTTATGGTAAATCAGATCGTGAGCAACAGCATCAAGTATATAGACCGAGGACAGGAAAAGACTATAGAGATCTGGGCTGAAGCAGTGGGTGACGGCAAGGCTCTGCACATAAAGGACAATGGAATAGGTATACCACAGTCTGATATTCCATTTGTGTGCAAGAAATCATTTACCGGGGAAAATGGGCGGAAACATGCGAAATCCACAGGTATGGGCCTTTATATAATAGACAATCTGTGCAGGCAGCTGGGACATAAGCTGAATATAGCGTCAAAGGTGGACGAATACACAGATGTGAGTATAGTATTTGGACATAATGATATATACAAGATTGGATGATATAAAAATTGCGTTTTTCGATAGTGGGATACCAGATCGGGTGAGCGTCCCCTAGGTTACAGAATTGTAATGTTAGGTAATAATGAAAAAAGGACAATTGCTTTCAAAATGTGTAAACTGCAAATATGTTCAATGGTGAGAGCAGTAATAAACAAACATTTGAGGAGGCATTTCAATGGAAAAAATATTAAAGATTGACAACATTGAGAAGTATTATGGAAACAAATCCAATATGACAAAGGCCATAGATGGAATATCATTCGATGTGGAGGCAGGAGAGTTCGTCGCTATCATGGGTGCATCGGGAAGCGGTAAGACGACACTGCTCAACTGCGTTTCAACTATAGATAAGGTTAGCAGCGGACACATCTATGTGGGCGGCAAGGATATCACAACACTCAAGGGCAACAAGCTTAACGAGTTCAGAAGAGAGGAGCTTGGATTTATATTCCAGGATTTCAATCTTCTTGACACACTCACAGCGTATGAGAATGTCGCACTGGCACTTTCCATACAGAATGTTCCTGCAAAGCAGATAGATGCGAAGGTCAGAGCTGTTGGAAAGGAGCTTGAGATCGAGAGTGTTCTGAAGAAGTATCCGTACCAGATGTCGGGCGGTCAGAAGCAGAGAGTAGCATCTGCGAGAGCAATCATCACTGATCCAAAGCTTGTGCTTGCAGATGAGCCTACGGGAGCACTCGATTCCAAGTCGGCAAAGCTGTTGCTTGAGAGACTTAAGCATCTGAATGAGGATCTCATGACAACGATACTCATGGTAACACATGATTCATTTACAGCCAGCTATGCAGGCAGGATACTTTTCATCAAGGATGGCAAGGTGTTCCACGAGCTCAGAAGAGGCGGAGATACAAGAAAAGAATTTTTCAATAAGATCATAGATGTCGTGACACTGCTTGGAGGTGATCTGAATGACGCTCTTTAAGCTTTCCGTATCAAATATGAAGAAGAGTATAAAGGACTATGCCATATATTTCTTCACTCTGGTACTCGGTGTTGCAATCTTCTATGTGTTCAATGCCATAGAGACGCAGACCGCCATGCTCCGGATATCGGCTGACACAAGACAGGTCGTGCAGCTCATGAGCAAGATGATTGCGGGTGTCAGTGTGTTCATCGCATTTGTGCTCGGATTCCTCATCATATATGCAAGCCGTTTCCTGATGAAGAGGCGTAACAAAGAATTTGGTCTGTACCTCATCCTTGGAATGGGAAAACGCAAGGTGTCCACAATGCTTTTCATAGAAACACTTATCATCGGACTTGTATCACTTGTGGTAGGACTTCTTGCCGGAATAGGAATCTCACAGCTCACAAGTGTACTTGTTGCAAACATGTTCGATGCAGATATGTCATCATACAGCTTTGTATTCTCTGGCAGCGCATTTGCCAAGACCTGTCTGTATTTTGCAATCATATATGTGGTGGTTATAATCTTCAACACATTTATCATCAGCAAATGTAAGCTCATCGACCTTTTCCAGAATGGAAGAAAATCTGAGAATGTCAAGATCAAGAATCCGTGGGTATCAGTTATCGTGTTCCTGATATCAGTTGTATCACTTGGATATGCTTATCATGCGGTGATTACCGATATAAATGACATGTACATGAACGATCTCTACAAGTGGATCGTGGTCGGATGCGTTGCAACGGTGCTCTTCTTCTGGTCGGTATCCGGAATGCTCTTCAGGATCGTGTCATCCATGAAGAATGTGTACTATAAGGGACTCAATTCATTTGTCGTCAGACAGATGAGCAGCCGTGTAAATACAAATGTACTTTCAATATCAGTCATCTGTCTGATGCTTTTTGTGACAATATGTGTGCTTTCATCAGCGCTTGCAGTGAAGAATTCCTTAAATGAGGGCATTGCAAAGTACGCAAGAGCGGATGTGAGTATATCGAAAACCCAGAGCAGTGATTCAATCTATTATGACGAGGACGAGATGGGTAATGACAGCGAGACAAATGATCTTTTGAAGAAACCTGAGGTGACTGATGGAAAGAGCATAGAAGATGTATATAGTGAAAATAATGTGGATCTTGGATCATACTTCTCAGATTACGTTGACGTACACACATATACATGTCCTGCACTTACAATCAGAAACTATCTGGGAGATGAGGCTCTGATTGATTCTCTTGGAATAGATGTAAACGCTTTGTCTAGTTATGAGGGAACGGAGGAGATCATATCACAGTCCGACTATAACAAGGTTGCAAAGATTTATGACAATGCTGAGCTCCAGCTTGCCGATGACGAGTATGCCATCCTTGCAAATTATAGAATATTCGTTAAGATCCGTGATGAGAGACTTCAGGAGGGAAAAGAGATAGAGGTATATGGCAACAAGCTTAAACCGGTTATCTCGTATTGTATAGATGGTGATATAGAGCTTGCCACTCAGCCCCTCAACACAGGTGTGTTTATCGTGCCGGATTCAGCCATTGAAGGTGCACAGTTCGCGAAAGAGTATTTCATCGGAAAGTATGCCAATCAGGACAGGGATGTCATACAGGATAGTGATACGATCATAAGGAATGTATCAAAGAAGGATGAACTTGGCGGACTTATCACAGTAAATACCAAGGACAACGTGAAAGCAGCCAGCGTGGGAGTCGGAGCGATAGCATCATTTATAGGTATGTATATCGGACTTATATTCCTTATATCCGGAGCAGCCATCCTTGCACTCAAAGAGCTCTCAGAGAGCACAGACAACATAGAGAGATACAAGATGCTCAGGAAGCTTGGGGTGGATCAGCACATGATCAACAAGGCTCTTTTCTCACAGATGGGACTATTCTTCGTATTCCCACTTGCTCTCGCCATAGTCCATTCGGTATTTGGAATGATGGTCAGCACGAAGATTCTTGACACTATGGGAGCGTATGATATAGCAGGTGCTATCGGAATCACGGCTGCCATCGTGGTAATCATATATGGCGGATATTTCCTTATAACGTATCTGTGCAGCAGGAAGATTATCAGTGAGTGAGGATATAACTATTATTGAAAATAATTGCACTTTTTATTGAATGAATAACATAATTATGTTATCATCAAATCAAATGCTGTGGGTACAGAATGAACCACATCCGTAGTGCTGCTATGGAAAACGTTTCGAGTGAGCTTATATACTGTTAATACTAAGCAAGAAAAGTCGCTGTCAACAGATGGCGGCTTTTCCTTTTCGGGCAGTATTCAAGAAGTCATAAAGTTCCGTGAGTAATGGAAGAAGCCAGCGTTTGCGGAAATGTCACAATTTACGGAGGTAAAGTTTTAAATTCCACTTGCCTTTTTGCACTTGTTATGATATTATTAGTATACGTACTAGGATACTTAAAGAGAGGCGATATATTTGCGGAGAGACAGCAGTGAAACAAAGAGGAAAATACTGACCGTGTGCGTCCGTCTCTTTTTGGAGCAGGGGTATAAAAACACCTCTGTCAGTCAGATTGTGGACGAAGCAGGTGTTGCAAGAGGAAGCTATTTGAATTTGTTTCCTACCAAGGACAGAATTTTGCTGGAATTGACCGAAACGATGTTCGGCGGACAGTTCGGCGTGGCAAGAAGCATTGCAGACAGCAAGCTGCCGCCGGTTTACGCTTATGCGGTGGAAACGGCGATCCAACTGACACTGACCGAGCAGAACGAGAACCTGCGGGAAATCTACATCGAAGCCTACTCCCTGCCCGACACGTCGGAATATATTTACCTGCATACCACAGCAGAGCTGAAGCAGATTTTTGGTGAAGAATTTCCCGATAATACCGAGAGCGACTTTTACGAGATGGAAATCGGCACGGCGGGACTGATGCGCAGCTATATGGCGAGAAAATGTGATATTCATTTTCCGTTGGAACGCAAGCTTAGCCGCTTTTTGACGGCGGCTATGCGGGTGTATCGGGTACCGGAGGCAGAGCAGGCAAAGGTGCTTGCCTTTATTCAATCACTGGATATCAAGGCAATCGCCACCGAGGTAATGTATAAGCTGTTCGCCATGTTGGAAATGAAATATGACTTTAAGCTGTCAAAGGACAGCAAAGGAGAGGAGACTATATGAATAAGAAAATTTTGAGCGTTGTGCTCATACTGTGCGTGATGCTGGCTGTTATGCCTATGACGGCATATGCGGCGAATAGAGCGCTTTGTACTAGATGCGGCCAGGTACAAACGGTAAGGGTGACTTGTCAATACTCAAATGATAAATTGCACCTATTCGCTCTTACATGCACGGTGTGTGATAATAAATGGTATTATGGAATGTCACACCAATGGAGCGGAACGGCGACTTGCACAAGCGGAAAGACATGCACGGATTGCGGCGGATCTTCCGAACCGCTTGGGCACGACTGGAGCACTTGGACGCAGAACAGCGATGAAAAGACCCACACCCGAATCTGTAAGCGCGATGCCTCGCACACCGAGACTAATAACTGCACCGGCGGCACGGCGACCTGCACCGCCAAGGCTGTCTGCACGGTCTGCGGCGGCGAATACGGCGAGATGGCGATTTTACACCAGTTGGACACTGCCGATAAAAAGCAGAGGCGCAGTATTTGAAGTCTGCTGCAACCTGTAGCCCGAAAAGGCGGTCTATTACAAAGTCCTGCGCAGTCTGCGGTCTGAGCTCCGAGGGCACGGCGGATGAGGCGACGCAACAAAAATAGAGCCGATTCCAGCAGCTGCAATGCGCTGGATCACGACTGGACGTCCTTGGACGCAGAACAGCGATGAAGAGACCCAATAAAATCTGCGTAAGACGTGACACCAGCCATACGGAAACCGAGAATTGCCACGGCGGCACGGCGACCTGCACCGCAAATGCCGTCTGTGAGGTATGCAAGGCTGAGTATGGCGAAAAGCTGCCCCACGACTTCACGGCGGAGACCGTGGATGCAAAGTACCTGAAATCCGCTGCCACCTGCACGGTAAAGGCAGTCTACTACAAGTCCTGCGCAGTCTGCGGTCTGAGCTCCGAGGGCACGGCGGATGAGGCGACCTTCTTCTCCGGCAATGCGCTGGATCACGACTGGGGAGCTTGGACGCCAGCGAAGAAAGCACCCATACCCGCATCTGTAAGCGTGACACCAGCCATACGCAAACCGAGAATTGCATCGATGCAAACAAAGATCACAAATGTGATATCTGCGATTATATAATCAGCGAGTGTGCAGACGATAACAAAGACCACAAGTGTGATTATTGCGGCAAGAAGCTGACTGAGCACACCGGCGGGAAAGCGACCTGCAAGGACAAGGCAAAGTGCGAAGTCTGCGGTGCGGAATACGGTGAGCTTGATGCGAAGAACCACACCAACTTAAAGCACTTCCCGGCAACTGCGGCGACCAAGACCACCGAGGGCAATATCGAGTACTGGTACTGCGAAGGCTGTGGCAAGTATTACAGCGACAAGGCGGTACAAAGGAAATCAAAAAAGCCGACACCGTAACGGCGAAGCTGAAGGACGATTCCAAATCTCCGCAGACCGGTGACACAAGCAATCTTGCCTTGTGGCTCTCTCTGCTGTTTGTCAGCGGCTGTGCAGCAATTGGAACAACGGCAGTAAGCAGAAAGAAAAAGTACAACAGATAATTGAATAGCGCTCCCTTGCTCCATCTTCCGAGCAAGACAAAAGCGTCGTAGCAATACGGCGCTTTTTTGTTATATTATAAAGAGAATTGAGTGATTAGGAGGTTGAGCAAATGGCAAGTACGATTCAAGTTAGAGTGGATGATGAATTAAAAGTAAAATCAGATGAATTGTTTAGAGATTTAGGTACGGATACAACAACAGCAATTCGTATTTTTTTAACGCAGGCACTGGCTGCAAATGGCTTTCCGTTTGAAATAAAGAGGATAAGTAAAAATCCATATGAAAAAATGACAGAGAATGAAATTCTTGAAAAGTTAGAGAAGTCTCGTGAGCATGCTGCACAGGGAAAGTATAGGGATGCAGCTGAAGTTTCCCGTGATATGAGGGCAATAAACAGGAACGGAGAAATATGAGATGAACAAACATATAGAAAAAGCAATGAGCATAAGAAATGAAAATCCAATGGTGAGCAACTGTGCGCAGACAATTCTGAGAGCTTATGCAGAAGAACTTGGAATTACCGGTGACATGGCGGCAAAGCTCAGTGCTAATTTCGGTGGTGGCATGAAATGTGGTTCAACCTGCGGTGCGATCACAGGAGGACTTATGGTACTTGGCGCTTTGGGCGTTGAGAATCCATACGTGATAAATCAGTTCAGGCGCAGGATAGCAGATAACCACAATGGCATTCCTCTGTGTTGCCGGGAGTTACTTAATCGCAGGGCGAAGTTATAAGTAATTAGTATTGACACAGCAATAAACTCCTTTATAATAAATACTACAAATGTAATATTTATTATAAAGGAGTTTTGATATGATGAACTTATATTTTTTTATCTTGAAATACTACGTGCGTAATATATACAAGAAGTTATATTGTATGCTACTTTTGGTTGGCGTAGCCATATTGTTATGCAGTTGTTCCAATAAAAATGCAGTGGCAGACGCAGAGCGGACAGTTATTGATTTTAGTATATCTGATGAAAATCAGTTTATTGTAGATTTGGATGATATATATTCATCCTGTCAGGATATGAAATGCAAGACCGAGGAAGAAAAACTGAATCAGACTAGGACCATAATAGAATCGATGGGAAGTAAGGGGTACATAGCTGTGGATGTGGAGAATCAGATCAATATGGCAAATGCAGAGAATGCGGAGATGTTTTTATCAGAGGTGGCTGAAAACAGAGATGCGGGATGTACAATACTGCAGGTCATGTATGATAAATCCTTTGTAAGGTTTGATTTTAAATCAGGCGGTAACAATGTGATGATAACCAGGCGATTCTATGTGCGGGAGAATAACTGTTTTGTTGAGAAAAATGAAGAAAACTATAAGGCTTATACATGGAAATACACAGACGGATATCTATTTTTTGAGAGGTACAGGATGGGAGGATATGACGGAGATTCTGCGTATACGGCATTACGAGTTGAGCCTCTGGATGAGAAGTTAAGGGTACTTAACAGAAAGTATATCAAGACGATTGGATATGATTCGAATAATTTATTTACCACAAACTGGGATGAATCAGATATGAACAAAATAAATTATTATGATATCTATGAAGCACTTTACAAAATGAAATATGGTATGTCTAGTCCCTATTCGGACGAGGGGGTTACATATATGATAGAAGGGAAGTTATACGAGAAGGTGTTTCAGGAGTATTTGCCTGTGTCTACAGATGTACTTCAGCATGTCAATGTATATGATGTGTCCAGACAAATGTATCAGTACAGAACGAGGGGGATGTTTGATCACAGTGTAACACCATTGGTTCCATTTCCAGAGGTAGTGGATGCTGAGTATAATGCTGACGGAACAATAACCCTCATAGTAAATGCTGTTTCGGAGAAAGATGAGAGTGGCAGATTATTTACACATAAGGTTGCAATAAAGGAGAAAGAAAATGATGGATTTGAGTATGTGTCAAATGATGTTCTGACGATGAACAAAGAGGGGATATATTGGTATAGAGACAGACTTTCTGATAAAGAGTGGCAGGAGTACTACGGAGATACAGAAAAGACCATCACAATAAATCAGAGTGGAAATGTTATTGATGATAGTCTGTTATCCGATGACGAAATGGAGAATGTTAAAGTAGATATAATAGGAATATTACAGTCAGATGCTATAAGAAAGTTGTATGAGGATGAAGATATTTCGAATAATAGTGATTTAATATATGATGCAGTAGATATCTTAGGAAGCAGTGGACTGATATGTTTTGCTGATGATACCAATATGTATAATTATCAGCTATTTCAGTCTTTTTATAGAAATTATACAGATGGTGGAGAGCGAGATTACATTTGCGTATATAGGGTAAACAGGGATGCAAGCGTGACAGAGATGACATTTGCGTATGATGACAGCCGGATACAGATGATTTTCAACACAGCAAAGTACGAGAATCGTGACTGGAAGTTTATAGCGACTGGCATACGGGATTTAAAAGATATGAAACTCACACAAAAAGGCTACTTTATATATACATATTCAAATATAATAGCTCATGGTGGGCTGAAGGAGTATTTCAGAGTCAGTCCGTTGACGGATGAATGCAGGGAACTGACAAGAAAATATGTGTATGGGCTTAGTTATGTGAATTACAATATGCTTGTTATCGATTGGGATGAGTCAAATGCATCAGATATACTTGTGCCGTGTATGTTTGATGATATATACAGACTGTACACTGGTGAAAATCTGAAACCTGATGGTGGATGGATAGATGCAGACAAATATGAGTCTGTTATGTTGTCAATGTTCCCTGTCACTGTGACGGAGCTGAGGGATAATTGTGATTACAATTTAGAAAAAGATTCATACAGATATCATGTCATCCTTGGAAAACAGTATCCACCATTTGGAGAGGTTGTGGACTATTCATACAACGATGATGGAACGGTTTCGCTTATTGTTGATGCGGTGTGGGCTGACGAAGGATCGGACATTGCATTTAGAAATACACTTACAGTAAAACCGGAAGAAGATGGTACTTTCAAATATATGTCAAATCATATAGAGAAGATGGAATGTGACATACCGGTTTATTCTGACTGATATTCATAGGCATATATTCCAAGATCACGCAGTATTGACAGAGAGATCTTCGATGCGGAAAGTCCGTCCGCTGATAAAAACTGATTGTCATTTTCAGAAAGTGATATATTCGTGGCGAAAAAGTAATCATTATCATTAGATGTAATGAATCCGACGAACCAGCCGTTTATATTTATATCATCAACTCTGCCGGTACCTGTCTTGCCATACAGACTTTTTCCATCTGAGTTTGCAATAAACATGGACTCTATGACTGTATCCACATTTGTCTTAGACAGCTTCCAATCATTTTTTTTCAGGTGACATAGCAGTTCTACCTGCTCTACCGGGGATATAGTCAGAGAGGATTCCAGCCAGTAACAGTTCTGAGCTGAATTGATATTCTGATTTCCATATTCAATAAGACTGAGAAAATTTTTCACATCTGTGTGGTCCATGGCTGCATCCAGATTGTCAAAATACCAGTTTACAGATCCGGTCATGGCAGATCGAAGTGTCTGGTCTGTGTTCCAGGCATCAAAAGGGTAAGTGCTCCCATCCCAGCGCATAAATGAGTTGTCGGAAGTTATGATGCCATGTTCAAGAGCCATCACTGCGTCATATATTTTATATGTAGAATCCGGTGAAGTGCGGCATAGAGCTCTGTCCTGGTTATAGATAAACCATTTATCATTTCCTTTGTCATACAGCACAAAACAGCCGTTGTAGCCAGAAAAGTAGCTGGATAGATCCAAGGATTCCAGATTCACTGGGGCAAAATCCTTGTATTGTGTATCATCCAGAGCATATACAGATAATGGCGCACATACAGTAATCAGCAATATGATAATGGAAAATGCATATATACATTTTCGTTTTTCTCTCTTGGTGACAGGTTTGAAATCAACAATAAGCTGAAGTCTTGTTTTAAGTAATTTTTTCCTGCTTTTGCTCTTGAATGATAGCGATGATGAACTACTGAATCTGCTTGCAGCCGCACGGAGGATGGTCTGCCCATACTTCGCGGCATAGTTTTGACCGAGGCTCTGCAATACATCATTGTCACATGCTTTTTCTCTGTCATGTCTTGCTGTATGTAATGTGTATATAACAACAGGATTGAACCAATACAGTATGCAGAATATGCAGATAAACATATTTACGGCATTGTCTCTGCGTTTAAAATGTTGTAGTTCATGTAACAAAATATGTCTCAGGTCGGTTATTGTGTAATCGGATATGCAGTCGTTGATTTGCCGTGGAATATATATAACAGGGCGGAATACACCTACAATGACCGCTCCAGATAAAGCAGAGGAGGAATATAATTTCGGTTTGTATCTGCGCACATTGCAGAGCTCAAGGCATTCCGAATATATATTCAATATGACAGTATCGTCGGTGACTGGAACAGCAGATTTTTTCAGCTTGTATAGTGATATGCCTGACACTATTAAACGGATGGAAAATATGTAAACTCCGGCAAGCCAGATAATAAAAAGGAGCTTTGGATATATTGTAGATGTACTGTTTACAGATACAGCAAAGTCGTTCATCCAGTTCACATTCGATGAAGGGTTGGCATTGATAGGCAAAGGAGTAACTGTATTTGCGGCAGAAGTACCTCTGTGAAATAATGATCGTATGAAAACTATGGCCTGGAATATAAATGAATTATTTACAGGGATAAATGGAATTACGAGAAGAAATAGCACAATATATATGGTGTTGTATCTGCCGTTACATGTTAGCTGTTTTCTGAACATAAATCGAACAAATATCAGTAGCAGCAGAGATAAACTTATGGATATATTGCTTATAAAAAAATGTGTGAAAAATTCAGTCAAGCCTTATTTCCTCCCGGTGCCTTTTCCATTTAATATGTCTTGAAGTTCCTTTGTATCATCAGCACTAAGCTCATCACTAGCCACAAACGCAGAAACCATGTCTGATATGTGTCCATTGAAAAACTTCTTTAGAAAAGATGAGCTTTCATGTTTTCGATATTCATCCTGACTGATGATGGGGGTGTAGACAAACATGCGCCCCTTTTTCTCATAGGAGATGGCGGACTTATCAGAAAGTCTTTTGATGAGAGTCTGGATAGTCCTGGGATTCCATGAAGTGGTCTGCAATAGTTTGTCAGTAATGTCATTTGTGCTTATAGGGGCATATTTCCATATAACCTTCATAACTTCATATTCAGCTTCGGAAATCTGGGGAATGTGTTTCATAGATTATACTCCTTTAATACTACATTTGTAATAACAGTATAAAGATTATGGGGTGGGGTGTCAATTGTGTTGTGGAGGTTTGTTCAATGTTAGTCTGGATAGGAATAATTTTTTTGATCTGCAAGAATAGTTAGAATAAGCAAAAGCAGATAATGAAAGATCAGATATTTCGTTGAATATTTGATTATGAAACTTTTGTTGTCGGTTATCTCCAAATTGGCATAATATATGTTTCAATGTCGATTATGTCATGGATTGCTTCATTTGTTGATTTAGATGGATTGTAACATTTATGAAAGCCTTTGTCTATACATATGAAGAAACTCTCCAAAAAGGATTGTTTAGCAGAGTATATAATTTTCAAACACCGGGTAACATACTCATATACAGGCTAAGGAGGTATATGAGATGATATCACCAGATACAATAAAGCTGCTCAGGGAATGTGATGCCGGGATCAAGATGGGTGTTTCGTCTATTGATGAGGTGCTTGGGTATGTGCACGCGGCGAAGATGAAGAAGATACTTATAGAATGTAAAGAGGAACACGATGCAATAAAACAGGAGATACAGAAGCTGCTGGATGAGTACCACGACGATGGCAAGGATCCAAATCCAATAGCCAAGAGCATGTCCTGGATCAAGACAAATGTGAAACTCATAGTGGATGAGTCTGACAATACCATAGCGGAGCTTATGACGGATGGCTGCAATATGGGTGTGAAGTCGCTGAATAAATATCTAAACGAATATAAGGTGGCGGATGACAGGGCGAAGGATAAGACGAAGAGACTCATAGAGCTTGAGAAGAAACTCTGCGAGCAGATGCAGCCTTTTTTATAAGTGCTTGTTGACTAAAAAAGTTTTATTAAATATACTTGTAAATATGAGAACCCAACATGTCTGTAGATGACGCGGATCATGTTGGGGATTTATTGTTTTAGGGGAACAGAAAAAAATGATATAAGAAGGAGAAGATATATGAGCAGACAGGTTTACAATCCCTTTTTGCCGCTGAATGAGTACATACCGGACGGCGAGCCGCATGTATGGGGCGACAGGGTTTATCATTATGGATCTCACGATAAGGAGGGCGGTTACACGTTCTGTATGCAGGATTATGTGGTGTACTCCGCGCCGGTAAAAGATCTGACAAGCTGGCGATGCGAGGGCATTACATACAGGGCGAGTCAGGATCCGGCATACCCGGAGCTGAAGTATATGTACGCGCCAGATGTTGTGAGGGGGAATGATGGCAGATATTATCTGTATTACTGTATGGGCGGTGACTACGGTTACGGCGGATACACAGGTCCGATCAGTGTGGCTGTGTGCGATACGCCGGCGGGTAAATACGAATATCTTGGCCATGTGCATTACAAGGACGGCACTGTGATGAAGAAGTATATTTGCTTTGATCCGGCAGCCATGAATGATGACGGAACCATCAGGATATTCTACGGAACCCAGTACGGATACGAGGAAGAGCCTGATTTTCTGACAAATGGCAGGCTGGATGATGAGGTATCTATGTTTGGAAGAACAAAGGAGGAGATACTTGGCTATAAGGACAGCATCATGGGACCGATCATGGTGGTGCTTGAGGACGACATGCTGACGGTTAAGGAAGAACCGAGGCACATCATACCTTATGCCGTGAAGGGAACATCATTTGAGGAGCATCCATTTTTCGAGGGTTCATCCATGAGAAAGGTGGGAGACAAATACTACTTTGTTTATTCGTCATGGCAGAACCATGAGCTGTGCTATGCTGTGAGCGATTATCCGGATCACGGATTTACATTTGGTGGCACTATAGTGTCAAATGGCGATGTGGGATATAAGGGAAGAAGTTTCGAGAACAAGCTGAATATGACCGGAACCACGCACGGAAGCATAGAGTGCATAGATGGTCAGTGGTACGTGTTCTATCACAGACTCACACACAAGTCGGACTACAGCAGACAGGCCTGTGCAGAGAAGATATATATAGATGCTGACGGACACATAGACCAGGTGGAGGTTACGAGCTGCGGACTGAACGACGGCCCGCTTGCCGCAAAAGGCTCTTATCCGGCGGTGATAGCATGTAACCTGACAAATGGACATATGCCACACGGCTCCAACAGTATATATACGACAGAATTCCCTAATGTGACGAACAAGGGTGAGGATAGATTTATTGCGGAGATAGAGGATGGAACACTCATAGGGTATAAGTATTTTGCACTTGAGGGTAGCAGTACATTTGGCGTGAATGTCAGATATGAGACGGATGCCAACAAGGTGGTGTATGAGGGACCTGTCAGAGTAGATGAGAGATGTGAGAATCAGGAGCAGATCAAGGATGCAAACGACCTGACAGGAAATAAATCAACAAGCATGGACGAATCCTGTGATATCGATGCAGATGGAGTGAATGATAAGAAGCGTTCTGCATCAGATGTGCAAAATCATGGATACTTTGACATATGCGTGACAGAATATGGTGAGAGTATCGGAAGAATAGATATACCTGTATCTGAAGATATCTCAGAGACAGAGTGGAGATGGTGCGAGAACAAAGTGGATTTCCCAGAGGGAGTCCACGCGGTGTATCTTGTATACCATGGCAGAAGAAAGGTTCAATTAAAAGATATCCGATTTAGGTAAAATATTGAAAGAAGAGGGAGAATTATGAAGAAGTCAAATGGTGCGGCACTGATACCTATATACGTCTTTCTTGTCCTGTATCTGGGACTTGGAATACTGTTTGAGTACGTGCTGAAGATCCCGATGGGATTTTACAATATTCCGATAGTGGTCGCCTTCATGGTGGCGATATTTGTGGCATGTCTGCAGAACAGAAAGGTAAGCTTTGATGAGAAGCTTCAGATTATGGCAAATGGACTTACAGACAAAAATATTATAACCATGCTGCTCATATTCCTGACGGCGGGAATATTTGTGGGAGTCGTGGGGCGGAGCAGTGCCGAGAGTGTGGCATACTTTATGCTGAGTATCATTCCGGCGAGATTCTCCGTGGCAGTTCTGTTCGTTGTAGCGTGCTTTGTCTCAACAGCTATGGGAACGTCTGTTGGAACAATAACACTTCTGACGCCTATAGGAGTTGCGGTTGCCGATGCGTCAGGATTTAATCTGCCGCTCTGTGTGGCATCAATCATGGGTGGCGCGATGTTCGGAGATAACCTGTCGTTCATATCGGATACGACCATAGCAGCATGTAATGGTCAGGGGTGTGCCATGAAAGATAAGTTCAGGGCAAACTTCTGGATAGCATTTCCTGCGGCGATTGTGACACTCATAGTAATCTTGGTTAAGTCATTCAATACTGAGATAGGCGGAGTAGTACAACATGATTACAATATGATACAGATCATTCCTTATGTTCTGGTACTCATAGGAGGAATAGCAGGATTTAATGTGTTTGTAGTCCTGATAGTTGGAATCGTGTCAGGTTCCATCATCATGCTTGCCACAGGGCAGACGGCAGCAGTGGATCTCCTGACGAATATGGGAAGCGGTGCAGCTGGAATGTTCGAGACGAGTATGGTAGCTGTACTTGTGGCTGCCATGTGTTCTCTCATCAGGGAGTATGGCGGATTTGAGGCACTGCTTTCGGCTATAAAGAAGGTGTTCAAAGGTGACAAGGGAGGTCAGCTCGGAATCGGACTTCTGGTTGGAGCCATGGACATAGCCACAGCCAACAATACGGTCGCGATAGTCATGGCAAATCCGATAGCAAAGGAGATGGCAGATGATTATGGTATATCACCGAAGAGATCTGCGTCACTGCTTGATACATTTTCATGCATATTCCAGGGAATCATTCCTTACGGTGCTCAGATGCTGGTTGCAATATCAGCGGTGTCGGAGCTGGGACATGAGATATCAGCATTCCAGATAATTCCAAATCTGTTTTATCCAATACTTCTTCTTGTCAGTTCGCTTGTGTGGATGCTTATAAGAAGTAATGACAAAACACATCTGGCAAAGAGACGGTAAAGAATATAAATTGACGAGATTTCGCAATATAATAAATAAATATTCGAAAAAACACGCAAAAAAAACAAGAAAAATCTTGAAAATGCGTGTTTTTTCATTTTTATTTAAGAATTTTTATGCTATAATTTACACTTGTGAATTATAAATAAAAAACAGGAGGAGAAACATGGACGCATTCACAAACTTTTTAGGCAAAGTTGATGATATTGTCTGGGGCTTGCCACTCATAATACTCATCATCGTTTGCGGAATCTATCTGACGATCAGACTTAAGTTCCTTCAGATAGTTCATCTGCCAAAGGCACTGAGATTCATGATTAAGAATGAGGAAGACGGTACAGGAGAGGTGACGAGCTTTGGCGCGTTATGTACAGCACTTTCAGCAACTATCGGTACAGGTAATATCGTAGGAGTAGCAACAGCTATAGGTATCCTTGCCGGTGGTCCCGGAGCACTTTTCTGGATGTGGATCGCAGCGCTTTTTGGAATGGCAACAAAGTATTCAGAGGGATTGCTTGCTGTAAAGTACAGAAAGATTGACGAGGATGGACACGTTCTCGGAGGACCTTTCTATTACATTGAGAGCGGTATGGGTCACAAGTGGAGGTGGCTTGCAAAGATATTTGCATTCTTCGGAGCATGCGTAGGTCTTATGGGTATCGGTACATTTACACAGGTAAATGGTATTGCTTCTGCAGTTCAGGCTTTCTTTGATCCTGACAAGGCAAATACAATATCAATCTTGGGTAATGACTACTCAATAGCCATCGTCGTCACAGCATTTGTTCTTGCAATTCTTGTAGGACTTGTCGTAATCGGTGGAATCCAGAGAATATCAAAGGTTTCTCAGGTTATAGTGCCATTCATGGCAGTTCTCTACATTGTGGTGTGTCTGGTTCTTATAATAGTTAATATAAATAAGGTTCCGGCTGCATTTGCAACAATAGTTAAGTGCGCATTCAAGCCTATGTCATTTGCAGGTGGTGTTACAGCAAGTCTTGCAATTGCCATGCAGAAGGGTGTTGCACGTGGTATCTTCTCAAATGAGGCTGGTCTTGGTTCTGCACCTATCGCAGCAGCAGCAGCTCAGACAAAGGAACCTGTTCGTCAGGGCCTTGTAACAATGACAGGTACATTTATTGATACTATCATCGTATGTACAATGACAGGTCTTTCAATCGTTATGATGGGAAGCTGGCAGGATGGCAGCCTTGAGGGAATCGCAGTCACAACTGATGCATTCCAGAAGGGACTTTTCTTTATGCCAGGTCAGGTTGCAGCATTCATCCTGATGATCTGTCTTGTATTCTTCGCATTTACAACTATCCTTGGTTGGGACTATTATGGTGAGAGATGTCTTGAGTACCTCACAAACGGCAGCAAGGTTTCAGTTCAGATCTATCGTTGGTTATACATACTTTGCGTATTTATCGGACCATACATGACAGTTAAGGCTGTATGGACTATCGCTGATATATTCAACGGACTCATGGCGATACCGAATATCATAGCATTGCTTGCACTCAGCGGTGTGGTTGTGGCAGAGACAAAGGATTACTTTGCACGCCACAAGGAACTGTAGGGTTCAATAGAAGTAAATGTTTATATGTAATAATTGGGGAAGCACCTATCAGCAGTCAGGCAAAATTTTGTCTGGCTGCTTTTTTCTAAAGCACACCCAAAGGAGATACGAATGGATATATTTGATAAGATAGAGAAGTTACAACAGAGCAATGAATATTTTTATATAGATTATCTGCCGGAGAAGTGTATGGGAGACAGATTCTATGAGTTTGAAGAGTATTATTTCAGCAACAACCTGAACAGCTTTTGCGGGAAAGTATCCAATATAGTCATAACTTTGCTTGCATATTACGATGCGGTGGGCGTGATGACAGAATTCCCTGATGGATACACCGGAGATTACAAAAAGCTATATGACGAAAGTGTGGATATTGCAAAACAGGATTTCGAGTATATATCGGATTTGATACGTTTTGTATTGACAAATGAATTCTCATCGATGCAGTTTTTGATTGGAAAAGACAGAGATATGCTCTTTAGTATCAATAACAGAAATTCGATAGAGATAATAAATGCAAATTCGGAGCATATAGATTTGATACAGAAATTAGTTACGCAAGAGGGTCTGTATTTGAGAAAATATATAGAAGAATAATACGATGCAAATGGCATCCGCAAACACATCATTAGGTCTTAGAAGATGTGTTTGCGGGTGCTTTTTTATTTGCGGGAGTTTTTTTGATTTATAAAGCAATAACAGTTGACAATAAAGTTAGTAGCGACTAACATTGTGATTGTTAAGAGAATTGGATCAGGGGGATGTAACAAATGAAAGGTTCTGAAACTATAAAAGAAACACTGCACAAGGCGGATTGTGTCTTATATCCGGTTGGTGACAGAAGAGATAAAGTTGTCATTGTGTTATATCAGGCAGCGAGGGCGGTCTGGAGTATACAGGAAAATGGAGGAAAAAGTTGTGAAAAAACAGTTTTTTGAGATCGAGAAGGATGGGTTCTACGGAACATACTACGAGAATCCAAATGGGGCTGACTGTGCATTCATAGGACTGTTTGGAGATGATCCGAATGATTTTATGGCGAAGTGCGGAGCAAAGTGGCTGCACAAAAATGGTGTGAACGCACTCTGTGTATCTCCCGGAAGAAAGAATTACAGCCATGTAAATAATCCGCTGGAGAGAATAGAGTCGGCTATCGCATGGCTGAAAAGTCATGGAAACCGGAAAATAGGAATCATGGGAATGAGTACAGCTGGCATGGATTCCCTTGTTGCGGCATCGTATTTTCCTGATATCACATTGACATTTGGACTTACGGCAAGTGACTTTGTATGGCAGGGATTTGAACAGGGCAAAAAAGACGGATGTAAGGAATGGCCGATACCGGGTGCATCGACTCTTTCGTGGAGAGGCGAGCCTCTTGCTTATATGCCATTTGTGTATGAGCATCCTGTGTACTGGCAGAAAATCGAGGAGGAGACGAAGGACTCCGGTGACATTGAGCGCAGTACCTGCCTGTTCATCGATTCGGAGAAGGCAAGGGAACATACGGAAGAGGAAATGATCAAGGTCGAGAACATAAAGGGAAAGCTGTTTTTAATTGGCGCAGATGACGACTCATTCTGGGAGGCGGGCAAATACATCCGCAGAATGGATCAGCGTCTGAAGGAGCGCCCGCATACATGTGAGTATGTGCCGCTTGTGTATGAGCACGGAACCCATTTTGTGCTGCCGGAATCGATGCTTCGTATGGCGCTTCCGGTTGGACTGAAATTTGTCATGAAGTTTATATTCAAGGCTGCAAAGGATTATCCAAATGAGTGCGAGGCGACGAGAAAGGATATAGACAGAAGACTCTCAGCCGCACTTAAGGAATGGATACAGGAATAAAAAGGCAGGCGATTAGAATGTTGAAATATGGAATGTATGCAAAGGCTGTGGAACTGCTGTGTTTTAAGCAGGCACTTGCAAGGCTTGCGCAGATATATCCTGATATGGACATGAAGAGATATAAAAGATCCGTGAAGAGAGAGTACAAGGAGATGCTTCTCAGAACTCCCGATATAGGTGGAAGCTCACTGGAGATGAACCTGTATATCGCGGCATTTGTATTTTCACTGCACAAGGCAGAGCCGGATAGGATCACACCTGAAGTTGTGGATGAGATGGTCACTGCGGTGTTCGATTCGCCTTTCATGGTGAAGGCGCATGAGAACAAGAAGTGTACGCTCTTCACTGACAATGTTCAGGACAAAAAGGTGCAGGAGAGCATAGCAAGCCAGACATCAAAGTATGAGCTTGACTGGAAATTCCGCTATGAGAAAGGTGTCGACGAATTCTATAACACTTATACGGAATGTGGAATATGCAAACTGGGCAAGAGGGAAAACTGCTTTGAATTTGTTCCGTGCCTGTGCAATGTGGATGAGAGAAATTACAGAAATGAAGGAGGCCAGCTTCAGCGTACCAAGACCCTTGGTCAGGGTGATGAATGCTGTGATTTCCATGTCACACGGATACAAGGACGTTAAAATGGACTAGAGTCCAATGTTCACAATGTTAGCCTGTGGATTTACGAGGAGTCATTTTAACAGCGTTTCCTTGATCTGATTGCGGCATTTGATAAATGCGGCAAATATTTTGTATGAGGGGAGCTTGAAATGGTAAATACAATAGCATTTTTACTTATAGTATTTGGGATTATGTTTCTGATTGGTATTGCAATGGCAATACTTGCTTTATATTTCAATATCAAGATGAAGCATCCCATATTTTCAATTATATTTTCAATAATACTTATACCTCTGATTTGTATTCCGATACAATTCACTGGTGGAATCTTGATTTCACGATGCATGCTGATAATTGCTTTGATATATAGTGTGGCAATGATTGTAATGGCGGTGAAAAATATCAGAGACAATTGTTGAATATGCACTCTTTATGCGAATGCCCTCATTGAGCCGGCAGGCGGCATGATGGGGACAAGTGTATCAGCATGATGCGTAATTGTTGAGCGTTGAATTGGATCATGATGGCAAGAGTTTAATATTTTCATCATGATCTAAAGAAAGAATATGGTATGAGGAAGGAAAAATACAATGACTATCCATGAGTTCGGAAAAGAGAATAAAGAAACGATAATATTGATACATCCATCTGTTGTGAAGTGGGATTACTTTGAGAATGTAATTCCTCTGTTAGAAAAGAATTATCATCTGCTGGTTCCGGCACTTCCGGGTTATGATTTTGACAATGACAATGACTTTACAAGCGTGGAGCAGATTGCATCAGACTTAAATAACTGGATCAAGGCGAAAGGATTCACGGAGATATATGCTGTATATGGCTGTTCTATGGGCGGTTCCGTTGCGCTTATGGTTGCGCTGGGACAGAAGGTTAGAATACAGCATTGTGTAATAGACGGCGGAATCACACCGTATCAGTTGCCATGGATCGTGACACGCTTTATTGCGCTCAAGGATTATCTAATGATGATGATAGGCAGAGCAGGCGGTGTGGCTTTGCTGGAAAAGGCATTTGCTACAGACGACTATTCCAAGGAAGATCTGCAGTATGTTGCGGATGTTCTGAGACATTGCAGCAGCAAAACACTGTGGCGAACATTTGAATCGTGCAATAACTATAAGGTGCCGGATCCTGTTCCGAAGATTGATACGCACATCCATTATTGGTACGCAAAGAATGAAGAAAAAGAGCGGAAAAATGATATAGCGTATATCAGGCGCAGGCTACCTCAGACGGAGTTTGAAGTATTACCGGAACTCGGACACGGCGGACTTGTCTTACTCAGGCCTGAGTTGTTTGAGGAAATGATGAGCAAGTTTCAGTGAGATATGGAAAATATGAGTTAATATACGTTTGACATGAAGGGGGTGGAGAATGCTAATATAATATCAAAAGGTGCAACCGATAGACGGTTAGCCCTGATATTATTGGATACAAAAGTAACCGCTAAAGTTTGTTAGGACTGGGCGGTTATTTTTGTGTCTTATCATTGCTCTTAGAGCCAACGGCATAATCAAGAGCAAAGCAAGTGATGCATAAAGCTGATTATGGCTATAAACTCCTGTGATGAAGGCTAACCGCCTACCGAATAGGGTAGCACCGCATATATCACATCAAACAAATGTTCGACTCTCAATATTGATTCATAAATAAATACTGTTATAAACATAAAGACATGTTTTACGAAGACACAGGGTGGACGGTGTATAAACTATTTGAGTTCAATATAGGTGAAGGCCAGCCTGAGGATTAACCGCAGGAAAAAGAATATTATTTGCATGATAAATAATAGCAGGCAGATACTTGCTATTATTTTTTATTATATATATTGTGGTGAAAACACATTATTGAAAAAAATCTCAATACCCGCACTGCCGTTTTAAAGTTGAAATTGTTATAGTTATAGATAACAATGTATTTTAAGGGGCCAGTGATGGTGGTTTATATGCACAGATATTTGCAAAGAGATTCCCTGAGATGGTGAAGGAAATGTGCATCACGACAACTTTGACGATAGACTCGGATTATAATCTGGAGAAGTATATCGACAAGTTTCTTGAGAGAATTGTGTAGGTAGTTTGTCGAGAAGTGTAATCAATAAAAAGCGCATAATATTTTCGCAAATTAAAATAAAACCGGGTAAAGGATACAAAGACATTAGAAATTGTATCCTTTTCCTGGTTTTTGTCATTTTAGATAAAATTTTATGCACTTTTGAATGCTGAGAGGTCTTGCTGGCCAACAAATTGTAAACTAGAGCAAGCCTCTAGTCCTTTAACTGGCAATCCGGGCCACCTGAGCGGCAAAGCCGCCCGCGCCCGATATTACTCAGCGTCCTTTATCTCACTGTGAAGCTCCTGCAGTGACTTCACATCGCTGTCACCATGCGCCTGAACGTACAGGATACCCTTTGCGGTTGCTCTTGCGCCTGCAATTGTAGTCACATAAGGAATCTTTGCCTTGATGGCAGCCTTTCTGAGGTAACTGTCGTCGTGGGCACTTTCCTTACCGCTCGGAGAATTGATTATCAGGTCTATAGAGCCATTTGTTATAAGGTCATTGATGTTTGGTCTGCCCTCCTGGAGCTTTTTGACTTTCTCAGCTTTTACTCCGGCAGCCGTAATTATGGCATATGTTCCGCTTGTAGCAAGGATCTTGAAACCAGCTTTCTCGAAGAGCTGAGCGATCTCGATAACCTCATCCTTGTCCTTTCTGTTTACAGAGATCAGGACAGTTCCGCTTGTAGGAAGGAGAGTCTGTGTAGCCTCCTGAGCCTTGAAGAATGCCTCTCCGTAGTAGGTTGAAAGTCCGAGAACCTCACCTGTAGATCTCATCTCAGGTCCTAAGATCGGGTCAACCTCTGGGAACATGTTGAATGGGAATACAGCCTCCTTAACTCCGTAATATGGTATGTGCTGCTCCTTGAGAGCTGGAACAGGAGATGGTCTTCCTGTGAGCTCTGATGTGATGATATCAGTAGCGATAGGAACCATGCGCACGTTACATACCTTTGATACGAGAGGTACTGTACGGGATGCTCTAGGATTTGCCTCGAGAACATATACCTTGCCTTTCTCAATAGCGTACTGCATGTTCATAAGACCTACGACATGCATCTCCTCAGCGATCTTCTTTGTATATTCCTTGATAGTAGCAACATTCTCAGCAGTGATGTGTACTGAAGGAATGATGCATGCTGAATCACCTGAGTGAACTCCGGCAAGCTCAATGTGCTCCATAACGGCAGGAACAAATGCGTGAGTTCCGTCGCTTATGGCATCTGCCTCACACTCAAGGGCGTGATTCAGGAATCTGTCTATAAGTATAGGTCTGTCAGGTGTGACACCAACGGCAGCTCTCATATATCCGTCAAGGCTCTCGTCATCGTATACGACCTCCATACCACGTCCACCGAGAACGTATGATGGACGGACCATGACTGGATAGCCAATCTTGTGAGCGATCTCAAGTGCCTCGTCAACAGTAGTAGCCATACCAGATTCTGGCATAGGAATCTCAAGCTTATCCATCATCTCACGGAAGAGATCTCTGTCCTCTGCAAGATCGATGACAGCAGGAGATGTACCGAGGATCTTTACGCCGTTCTTCTCAAGGTCAGAAGCAAGGTTAAGAGGTGTCTGACCGCCGAACTGTGCGATGACGCCCACTGGCTTTTCCTTGTTGTAAATGCTGAGAACATCCTCAAGTGTAAGTGGCTCAAAGTAGAGCTTATCTGATGTATCATAGTCAGTTGAAACAGTCTCTGGATTACAGTTTACTATGATAGTCTCAAATCCGAGCTTCTTAAGTGCCAGTGATGCATGTACGCAGCAGTAGTCAAACTCGATACCCTGACCGATTCTGTTAGGACCTCCGCCGAGGATCATAACCTTTGGCTTGTCCTCATTTATCGGATTGCTGTCAGGTGCATTGTATGTGGAGTAGTAGTAAGCGCTGTCCTTTGTTCCGCTTACGTGTACGCCTTCCCATGCCTCAGTAACTCCGAGCTCGATTCTCTTATTTCTGATGTCCTCCTCAGGAATCTCAAGGATCTGGCTGAGGTATCTGTCTGAGAAACCGTCCTTCTTTGCAGTGGTGAGTGCCTCGTCGGATGGGAGAGTGCCCTTATGTGCTGCGAGTGCTTCCTCTTCCTCAACGAGTTCCTTCATCTGCTCAACGAAGTAGTGCTTAACCTTTGTTATATCAAATATCTCATCTACTGTAGCGCCCTTTCTGAGTGCCTCGTACATGATGAAATGTCTGTCGCTTGATGGATGTGCAAGCATGCGCAATAGTTCATCCTTGCTCTTTGTATTGTAGTCCTTGGCGTAGCCGAGACCGTATCTTCCTGTCTCAAGGCTTCGGATAGCCTTCTGGAAAGCCTCCTTGTAGGTCTTACCGATACTCATGACCTCACCTACGGCACGCATCTGTGTTCCAAGCTTGTCCTCGACACCCTTGAACTTCTCGAATGCCCAGCGTGCAAACTTGATAACCACGTAGTCACCGTCAGGAACGTATTTGTCCAGTGTGCCGTACTTACCGCACTCAATATCCTTGAGGGTAAGTCCTGTTGCCAGCATGGCTGACACAAGGGCAATAGGGAATCCTGTAGCCTTTGATGCCAGAGCAGAAGAACGGGATGTTCTAGGGTTGATCTCGATTACGATGATTCTGTCAGATACAGGGTCGTGTGCGAACTGTACATTTGTTCCACCGATGACCTCAACAGAGTCAACGATCTTGTATGCCTGCTCCTGGAGTCTCTTCTGAACGTCCTCAGAGATTGTGAGCATAGGGGCGGAGCAGAATGAATCACCTGTGTGAACGCCGAGAGGATCGATGTTCTCGATGAAACATACAGTGATCATATTGCCTTCACAGTCACGTACAACTTCAAGCTCAAGCTCCTCCCATCCGAGGATTGACTCCTCAACGAGAACCTGACCTACAAGGCTGGCCTGGAGACCTCTTGCACAGACAGTCTTGAGCTCCTCCTTGTTGTATACGAGTCCGCCGCCGGCACCGCCCATGGTGTAAGCAGGACGAAGAACAACAGGGTATCCGAGCTGATCTGCGATGGCGAGAGCCTCATCTACAGAGTAGGCAACCTCGCTTCTTGCCATTTCTATTCCGATTGCGTTCATGGATTTCTTGAATTCGATTCTGTCCTCACCGCGCTCAATGGCATCTACCTGAACACCGATGACCTTGACATTGTATTTGTCTAAGATGCCTTCTTTTGCAAGTTCAGCACAAAGGTTAAGTCCTGACTGTCCTCCGAGATTTGGAAGAAGAGCATCAGGTCTCTCTTTTGCAATTATCTGCTCAAGTCTCTTGACATTGAGCGGCTCAATGTATGTGACATCAGCTGTCTCAGGATCTGTCATGATGGTAGCAGGGTTGGAATTGACCAATACGATCTCGTAACCAAGCTTCTTAAGGGCCTTGCACGCCTGAGTACCTGAGTAGTCGAACTCACATGCCTGACCTATGATGATTGGACCAGATCCTATTATCAGAACTTTGTTAATGTCTTCTCTTTTTGGCATATTTTTCTCCTTATTGTAAAATGATTCTTGTTCAGAGCGAGAGCACTGAAAACTACATGAAATCACACAAAATAAAGAAGTATTTTAATGTGATTTTAAACATTGCCGGACATCGTTTATTTTCTTTTATAAAAATGCCCAAATTATTGTTATTATAAAGTATAAGAGTCCAAAAGTACATAGCTAATAAGGAAATAAATTGAAAAAACGAACTGAAATATGAAATGGATCAAGAATTGAATTGGAAAGTACGTATGAATATACAGTAAAAATTATTAATGATATGATTTTTTACATAAGAAAATCCGGCACATATGAAAAAACACACATGCCGGATAAAATGTCTTATAACACTTTTGAAAGGAAATCCTTAAGTCTAGGATTCTTAGGGTTGCCGAAGAATTCCTCCGGTGTACCGGATTCTAGAATCTGTCCGTCGTCAATAAATACAACCTTATTGGCAACCTCTCTGGCGAATCCCATCTCATGGGTAACAATGATCATTGTCATGCCTTCGTCTGCAAGAGCCTTCATAAGATCAAGAACCTCGCCGACCATCTCGGGGTCAAGAGCGGAGGTTGGCTCATCAAACAGAATGACATCAGGATTCATGGCAAGCGCACGGACGATGGCAACACGCTGTTTCTGACCGCCTGAGAGAGTAGATGGATATACATCCGCCTTGTCCTCCAGACCGATCCTCTTCAGGAGTTCCTCCGCCTTTGCATGTGCCTCGGCAATGATCTCTGATTTTGTTGTTGTTATTTCCTGCTTTGTCTGCTTTTCCTTGCGGAAGAGATTGGTGACAGGAAGCAGAAGATTATGCCGCTTTGCCTTTTTCAGATCCTGACATCTGACATAGACAGGAGCAAGCATGATATTCTGTATAACAGTCTTGTTGTTATACAGATTGAAATGCTGGAAAACCATACCCATATGACGGCGGTGTATGTTGATATCAACCTTAGGGTCTGCTATATCAACACCATTGAATATAATCTGGCCGCCGGTAGGATCTTCCATACAGTTCAAACAGCGAAGAAATGTACTTTTACCAGAACCTGAAGGGCCGATAACAACCATTATATCGCCTTTGTCTATGGTGATATTGATGCCGTTTAAGACCTTGTTATCACCGAAGCTTTTTTCAAGATTAATGACGTCTATCACTCTTTCTCAGGCTCCTTTCCATTAATTTGATTCCCAGACTGATGAGAAGCACCATCACGATGTAGATAAGCGCCATGACCAGATAAGGGACCATGAATTCGTAGCTGTTACTTCCGATGTAGTTGAATGCAACGTAGAGATCAGTTGCTCCGACAAAACTTACAACTGAAGTCTCCTTTATTAAAGAAATAAATTCATTTCCAAGGGTTAGCAGAATATTCTTGACTGCCTGTGGTCTAACGATTTTGAGCATGGTAGTCGAAAAACTGAGTCCCATGGCACGTCCACCTTCCATCTGACCTGGATCAACGGAGAGTATACCACCACGCATGATCTCTGAGATGTAGGCACCGCTGTTGAGTCCGAATACAAGCATAGCCACTTGAACTCCTGTCATGTGTCCTCCCACTATAGGAAGAAGAACATAGTAGAAGAGAAGAAGCTGTACAACCATAGGTGTTCCACGGAAGAAACCTACATATACACTGCAGATCGCATCCAGAACTCTAGGCAGACGCTTGTACTTTGGAATTACCCTGACGGTAGCAATGAGGGTACCGATTATTATACCGATGATAAGACCGGCAATGGCTATTATCACAGTATTCTTCAGACCCTCGACTACCTTAACATACCCGTTGTTGTCGATGAATATTTCTATGAACTTTTGTATTTTTGTAGAAATGTCTCCCATGAAATATCCTTTCAAACATAATTGGCGTTAATACTAAAATTACTAAATCCGAATTAAAATTTACTGCATTGCGTTAAGAGCAGCAGTGATGCTGGCTGCTGGAGCGGCATCGATGATAACATAGTTGAGGTTACCATTTAAAAGATCCTGAACTGCAAGAGAACCGTTCTTGTAGCCGGTTGAAGTCATAGCAAGTTTTGTGAATCCCCAGTCTGCATCACCCTCGCAGTAGAACTGTCCGGTAGTACCTGTCTGGAAACCAATCTTCATGTCTGAGCCCTTAGCCTGAAGAATCTTGTTGACATCATCAGCTGTCTTGCAATCATCAAACTCTGTATTGTCTGATGTAACGATAAGCTTCTGAGAAGCCTTGTAGTATGAATCTGAGAAGCTTACATACTCCTCACGGTCTGGCTTTATAGTAAGACCTGCCATAGCGATATCACACTTGTGCTGACCAACTGAGAGACATACAGCATCAAAATCCATGTTCTGGATAACGAGCTCCTTGCCAAGCTTGTCTGCGAGAGCCTTAGCTATCTCCATATCGACACCATAGTAGTTCTCACCCTTTGTATACTCAAATGGCTCGAATGCAGCATTTGTTGCAACTACAAGCTGATCCTTGTTTGCATCGAGTGTTGCCGACTCAACGGCAACTGGCTCGCCGTCACCGAAATAGTGATTGCAGATCTCCTCAAATGATCCATCCTCGTTCATTGACTTGATGAAATCATTGACCTGTGTTAAGAGCTCAGGCTGATCCTTATCAACACCGAAAGCATACTGCTCGTCTGTAAGGTCAATCTCTATGACCTTTGCAGTCTTCTTTGATGATGAAGCACTTTCTGAAGCTGCCTCCGAAGAATCATCCTTGCTTCCACAAGCAGTAAGAGCTGTCATAGCCAGAACTGCTGACATTGAAATTGCTAATAAATTTTTGAGTTTCATTTTTACATCTTCCTTTCATATTTTATCTGAATAAATATACCATTGTGTTTCAAAAAAAGCAATTAATATATGAAAAACTCGCTCCAAAAGCGAGAAAAAGTGAGATACCTAATAAAAACAGGCTTTTATTCATGATTTATAAATAAACATTGTTATATGAATAGTATTTACTATATAATACATTTGTATCATTAAAAAATGAAACTCATATTTAAATATGAAGAATACAGGGAGGTCAGATTATATGAGATACGAGATCAAAGGCGGCATGATGCCTGTGGTAGAAATCATTTTGGAGGCAGGGGAATCTATAAACTGCGAAAAAGGTGCAATGGTATGGATGTCTCCGAATATGCAGATGCAGACATCAGGTGGCGGAGTAGGCAAGATGTTCACCAGGGCCATATCCGGTGAATCGATGTTCCGAAATACATATACGGCTCAGGGGGGACCTGGACTGATAGCATTCGGTTCAAGCTTTGTGGGGAATATAATGGCGGTTGAGATAGGACCTGGCAAGGAGATCATTTGTCAGAAGTCAGCATACCTTGCGTCGACACCGGGAATCAATCTGGAGATAGCTTTTCAAAAGAAGATAGCCGGTGGGTTCTTCGGAGGTGAGGGATTTATTATGCAGAGGATTACAGGTCAGGGAATAGTGTTCATTGAAATCGATGGTTCTGTTGTGGATTACATGCTTGCACCGGGACAGCAGATGGTCATTGACACAGGTTATCTTGCAATGATGGATGCAACATGTTCCTTGAACGCAGAGACAGTAAAGGGTGGTGCCATGAATATGTTCTTTGGAGGAGAGGGATTCTTCAATACAGTGGTAACAGGCCCTGGCAGAATAACACTTCAGACCATGCCAAAATCGCAGCTTGCCGCTGAGATAGCATCCATGATACCATCTAAATAACCAATAGAGCCATATATTTAAGCCGACCCCAAAAGAACACTGCAGCATCTTTCAATGTCAGCTAACTTGAAAATAAAAAGTTAAATATGAAATTTTGACGAAAATATAGTCGAATACAGTGATTAAACTTAGATTTTTCAACCAAAATTTGCGAAATACTGCAAACTTATGCGATTAAGGTCTAGACAACCGGAGAAATAAATTATATGATACAAGGGTTGAACGTTAGGATAGTCTATTTAATGTAGAATATTTTGACGTGCAACCTGGACATATAACTATAACATTGTTAGGTAGCAAGGGAGACTTTTATGAAAGCGTACAGTGAATTATCAAGAGAAGAGTTAATGGAACTTAGAGAGCAGCTGCTTGCGGCATATGAAGAGAAGAAGGCTCTTGGCCTGAACCTTGATATGTCAAGAGGAAAGCCATCACCAACCCAGCTTGGAGTATCTGTTGGTCTTATGGATGTTATCAACAGTGATTCTGATATGAAGTCAGAGTGTGGCATAGACTGCAGAAACTATGGGTGCCTTGATGGAATTCCAGAGGTCAAGAGACTTATGGCTGAGATGATGGGAACCACTGAGGATCATATCTTCATCGGTGGTAACGCAAGTCTTACTCTTATGTTTGACACTGTATCAAGAGCATATACACATGGAATAATGGGAGAGACACCTTGGTGCAAGCTTGACAAGGTGAAGTTCCTCTGCCCTGTTCCAGGATATGACAGACATTTTGCTATAACAGAGCATTTCGGAATAGAGATGATCAACATACCTATGTCAGAGACAGGTCCAGATATGGATATGGTTGAAGAACTTGTAAATTCAGATCCAACAGTAAAGGGTATATGGTGCGTGCCAAAGTACTCAAACCCACAGGGAATCTGCTACAGCGATGAGACAGTAAGAAGATTTGCAAATCTTAAGCCTGCGGCTAAGGACTTCAGAATCTTTTGGGACAATGCATATGTCATCCATCATCTGTATGAGGACAATCAGGTAGAGATACTTGATATCATCGGAGAGTGCGAGAAGGCTGGCAATCCAGATATGGTATTTGAGTTTGCGTCAACATCAAAGGTAAGCTTTCCTGGCTCAGGAGTTTCGGCTATGGCTACATCACATGCGAACCTTGAGGATGCCAAGAAGCATTATACAATTCAGACTATAGGAAACGATAAGGTAAATCAGCTCAGACATGCAAGATACTTCAAGAATCTTGATGGACTTAAGGAGCATATGAAGAAGCATGCTGATTTCATGAGACCAAAGTTTGAGGCTACACTCAAAGTCCTTGAGGAGGAGCTCGACGGACTTGGAATTGGTTCATGGATCAAGCCTCTCGGCGGATATTTCATATCATTTGACGCCATGGAAGGCTGTGCAAAGGCGATAGTTGCAAAGTGCAAGGAGGCTGGAGTTATTCTTACAGGAGCAGGAGCAACATTCCCATACCACAACGATCCAAAGGACAGCAACATCAGGATCGCACCTTCATTCCCTACACCGGAGGAGATGCAGCAGGCAACAGAGATATTTGTTCTCTGTGTAAAGCTTGTAAGTGTTCAGAAACTGCTTGAGGTGTAAAATGCAACTTCGGAGCAATGGCTCCGCGGGCTATATCAATTAAAGAAATACAATTAAAAAAAAAGTAATAATGTTCAAAAAAAGATCTCATTCATGTGGATGAGATCTTTTTTTGAACATTCATATTGTGACTATTTGACTGATTTTGTGATTATACAATCAATAACGATCAAATAGATAATAAAATATGAATAGCGCAATCGGTTGAAATGCCCTTGTTATACATAAAATCACAATATGTTCATAAAACAGCCATAATTTTGGCGATTTTTCATCATTGATATATCACAATTAGGTATCTATAATCTAGAATGACAAGAATAGGTTTATCGTGTCGTAATCTGGCATATAAAGCAAGGAGGTGGCTGGTTGTTTAACTATTACATATATAGATCTTACTTCAACGCCAGACACAGTTTTAATGGTGACAGGGAGAATATGCATGGTCATTCGTTTACGTTAGTCACATATATAGGCATGAAGGATAAGAGTGAGGATATACCTTTCTTCAAACTTGAGGCGATAGTTTCAGCGTTTGTTGACCAGTACAGAGGCAAGTATTTGAATGAGCTTCCTGAGTTTCAGAAATGTGAGAACACGCTTGAGACATTGGGCGATCATTTCTATGAAGAACTTAAACGCAGGCTTGAGAAGATTGGAATGGAACTTTATCAGCTGGATATATCTGAAAATCCTCTTTGCGTGTATCAAGTGTCGGACAGACTGCTGCTGCCTACCATGAATATGGATACTAGCAATAGAAACTATCAAAAGATATTTGATGACATACTGAGACTTGAGAGTATGACAGGAGTAAACAATTCTCAATAGATTTTACTACAAGAAAAGGCGTGATTATATGAAGAACAGAAGAACTAAAATCAAGAGACTTACAGGGATTATAACTGCGGTATGCATGGTGATCATCTTTTCAGGTATTTCCATATTTGGAAGTCAGGCGCAGACACTCTCCGATGGAAATGGTGGAAGCATAGAAGTGACAACGGATGGCGAGTACATCTATCTGGAATATAATGGTTCATGGACTAATTACATTCAGCAGACATTTGATGTATCCGTAAATGGACAGACAGCTCCGGGGGCATTATCCAAGTTAGTTATAAACACAGGCAACAATGGCGATGGTTCATCATTTAACGTGTTAAATGCATGGTATCAGGCAATCAACGGCGCTGCTGGTTATACGACAAATGCCGGCGCATCGTCATCTGGCTGGGGATATGCGGATATGTCCTGGAGTGCAAAGGTGCCAGTCAGCACATATGGAACGGATGTACGGAATATAACAATAGGCTGGAATGGCAATACGGCCGGGCTTGATATAGCAGATGGTAGTTCATCCTCAGAGGCGACCACGGAGGCCGGAAGCGAGACAACTACGGAGGCTGAGAGTGAGTCAACCACAGAGGCTACAGAGAACAGCACAGAAGAGACTACGACCGAAGATGCGACTGAGGATACCACAGTGACAACAGAGCAGGCATCAGAGAGCACTACAGAACAGACAACAACTGAAGGCAGCACTACAGAACAGACAACGGAGAAAGCCACAACAGAGACGGGAACAACTGAGGAGATCACAGGACCTGTCACATCCGGACTTGTGGTCGATGGGTATTATGGTGAGTGGAGTCAGTATCCGTCAGCGGATATAACCTACAACAGTAACAATGGTTACTCAGTTCACAAGGGACAGCTTGCAGTGGAGAATGGAAGACTGTATGTACACTTTTCCATGAACGATCTGTATACATCCCAGATGCAGTTCCATCTGTGGAATATAACAGTGGATGGAAAGTCATGTGTGCTCAATGTACTACCTGTGAATTCCGACGGGTCCATAAACTGGGGTGGTCAGACCAGTGGCTTTGGAGCCGGAATATACAGAAATTTTGGCGTGTTTGCAGGCTACTACAATGATGTGGATGGAGATGTGGCATTCACAGTATATGATGCAGCACACACAGAAACGGGCAAGGGTGATGAGATAGAGTTCTCCATATCACTTGACAAACTGGCAGACTATCTTGGCATAAAGCTGGATCAGGGGGCAACAATCACTGTATCAAACCCTAATATAGGTGCGGAGGGTGTTACAATAACCGGAACACCTACAGGTCCTTGGGCTGGTGCTGCTATAGCCTTGCTCATGGCCATAGGCGGAGTAATAGTATATAGAAGAAAGAGAATATAAACTGCTGAAGGTTATAGCAGGGTGTGAATATGAATGAGAGGAGGTGCACGCCGATGATGAATATGTTTTTTGTTATAGTACTGGTTTTGTGGATATATATATTGACCGTACTGAAACGTGGAAAGTTGGATTTCTGGTATTTTATAACCGGAAGCATAGGCCTTTTTGTATTTATGCTCATCAAGATTGAACCGGTCGTTCTTGCACCTCTCCAGAAGAGCGTGTCTGCGGTTGCCGGCATGTTCGGAGATATGACAGGCATATATGAGGGATACTTCAACAAGAACATAGTGTTCATATCGACTGGTGATGCCAACCTGTCAATGTATATAGATTATGAGTGCTCAGGAATAGTGGAGATGCTGGCATTCCTGTCGCTTTTGTGGTTTTTCCCTATGTACCACACATATGAAAAGGTGGTACTCAGCATAGTTGGACCAGCCCTGATATTTGCGGCAAATGTACTCAGGATATTCACCATATGTCTCATTGTTCATGTGTTTGGCGGCGGTTCGTACTTCGTTGCACACAGCATAATAGGACGTCTGGTATTCTATGCATGTACTGTGCTTTTGTATTTCTTCGTGTTCACAAAGGCTCAGATCATCAGACAGAAGGTAGGAGGTTTCAGATATGACACTGATAACACAGATCTTTCATAGCTCCATACTTTTCTGGGCAGCATGGGTCATCATACCGATCGTTATGGAGATCATACCGACTATATGCAATTTCTTCATACTGATAAAGAAGAAGCTTGTGTCAAGGAAGGAGAAGGTGATCAACTTCTCACCGGAGATAACACTTATCATACCTGTATACAATCAGGAGCACAGCCTTCACAGATGTATAAGCTCCATAGATGCGTCAAGCTATCCAAACAGCAAGATATATATACTTGTTGTAAATAATATGAGCACGGACAGGAGCTTTGACGTATTCTGCAAATGTCAGGAGGAATTTCCTGATCTTACAATGAACTGGGTAAATTCAAGGCAGGGAAAATCAAAGGCTCTCAATCTGGGACTTTTCAACAGCTATGGCAAATATATCATACACATAGACAGCGATGGTGTGCTTCAGAGGGATGCCATCAGGAATATGGTGACCAAATTCGAGAGAAATCCTGACATCGACTGCATGACCGGAACGATCATGACCAACCCTGAAATGGTCGATGATACTGACAGATTTGGGCTCAGACTGCTTAGAAAACTGGAGTTCTTTGAATACTGTCAGGCGTTTCTTGCTGGCAGGAATTTCCAGTCGGAGTTCAACAATATATTCACTTTGTCAGGTGCTTTCTCAGCGTTCAGACGTTCGACCATCATGAAGACAAATATGTACAACACGGATACCGTGTGCGAGGATACGCATGTAACGTTTCAGATAAGGGATGTGCTCGGAGATAAGGTAGCACTGTGCAGTGAAGCTATATTCTATGTTGATCCGATAGAAGATATGAATAGACTATATATACAGAGACAGAGATGGCAGAGGGGTGAGATAGAGGTTGTCCACATGTTCATGAAGAACAGGATGAACGCCGTGCGCGGATTCTTCTCTGACTTCATTGTGAGATTGATTATGTTCGATCATACATTTGCATTCCCACGTATGATATGGTACTTTGCGCTGATATGCCTTGGTATATTTCAGGATTATCCGTTTACGCTCATCATAGATTCGGTCATAATCATGTATTTTTTGTATGTGTTTACCACAACACTGCTATATATATGTATAAGTCTTTTCCTGAGTCCGTTTAAACAGCTCAGAAGATATTACATGAGAAAATGGTATCTTGTATTCCTGCTTCCTCTGTACAACTTTGTCGTGTTCTGGTTCAGATTTGCAGGAATAATCAACTCCATGAAGTCCAAGGGAAGCTGGAAGATGCAAAATTTCAGCGAGGAGAGACAGACGGCGTGGAGCATCATAAAGCATGACTTCCGCTGGTTTGGAAAGTTGGTGTACAAGGTGACAGGAAGGAGAAAATGTCATGAGCAGGAAAGCTGAAAAGAATAAGTCATATAGAGGAAGAGTAGTGGCAGCTTGTGCTGTTGTTCTGTTTATGATAGCTCTGGAAACCATATACTATGGTTATCACATGAAGACCAATAGAGACAATATTCTTGCAGCATATAAGGACTACCAGTCGCAGATGGTATCTATTCTGGCTGAGAGACTGGAAGGCTTGGGTGAGAAAGATATGGAGTCAGTCATCAATGAAGTAGTTGATATATCCGGTTCGAAATGGGCGTTTCTTATAAAAGCGGATGATATCATATTTATCAAGGATACGGCAACCACGGCGGAACTGTCTAACATGACTGCATCTGGGCTGGATGAATATATGAGCGAACAGAAGGGAATAGTCAGTACGGTTGCTATTGCCGGATCTGGTTACGTTGTCGGGATATATGCTGACAGGTCATATGTGCTTTCGTCGTACGGAGTGAATGATTTTGAATTCTATATCGTAATAGCTGTGATAGCAGCCTTCCTTGTTCTTGGCGGCATGGTGATAGAATATGCCGGCAGGATAGGTCATATGGGCAGAAAGGTTCAAAGATTAGAAGATGAACTTACAGCGAGAAATGAGAAATTTGATGAATATGAGAGACTTACAGAAAGCTATGAGGAAGAGTTAAGACAGAAGGATATTGAGCCTGCAGATAAAAGATCAGGTAGATATTACGATATGGAGGTTGTGGACTCTCTGCTCTCAAAATCGACAGATCCGGAGCTTTATCCGATTACTTTCTTGTTCATAAGTGTTCAGATGGGAGATCGTTATTTTTCAAGAGATGAGATATTCGGGATAATGGATTTCATAAAGGGCTGCATGGGATCTAATCATGTGACCGCAGAAATGTCAAAGGGCAATTTTGTTGTGCTTATGTATATGACAGATATGTCAACGGCTGAAGACATACGTGATAAGATGCTTGAAAGCTGGAAAAGAACCTCGGCAAATGAAGCGGGAGCCGAGATTAGAACAGAAATCAGAGCTGTCACAGACGGCGATAATCCTAGAAAGGTATTCTACGGGGAGGAGATGGACAGATGAGATTCAGGCAATACAAATTCAAATTCTACCTCAATGCAAGACATGGAATTTACAAAAACGGAGTGCTTGGGGAGGTACATCCTCACACCTGGGAGATAGTCATAAATGTTGTCAAGGGAAGAGATGAGACTGTAAAGTTCCATCATCTGGAGCACAGAGTTGAAGAATTACTGAACAGGTATCAGGACAAGACTTTGAATGAGATTGCACCATTTGACATGATAAATCCCACACTTGAGAATATGTGTGAGTATTTCAAGGATGAGCTGACCGAAATACTCAACAGAAACGGCTGGATATTCCTGATGATGGAGATGAGTGAGTCGCCATCCATGTCCTATGTGGTTAGTCTCATTGATGACAGTTACACCGAAGAGATGCAGACCATCAATTCTCTGACAGATAGGATATTGAAAGAAATAAAGCAGAGCCGTGATGAGACTATAGACAGAATTTATAGCGATATGTATAAGAAATAAAAGAGTTGACAAAATGATCAATGTGGTTTAACATAACGGTGTTACCAAACGTAACACTGTTATGTTATTTTTTATATTATATTAAATGGGTGAGGATTATGGCAAAGAAAATACAGCATGACAGCGAGACGAAGAAAGAACTTCTAACGTGTGCCAAGGAAGAGTTCATGGATAAAGGCTTTATGGGAGCGTCGCTCAGAAATATATGTCAGAAGGCAGGAGTGACAACCGGAGCACTGTATTTCTTTTTTAAGGACAAGGATGACCTGTTCTGCAATGTTGTGGGACATATGATGGACAGACTCAATGCTGTGTTAACCGAGCATTTCTCCGTTGAGGTGGACGAGATGAACAATGGCATGGCATCAGACCACAATGAGGACAGTGATTTTGAGTCGGCTAGGAACATAGTGCATGAGATTTATATGCATAGAGAAGAAGTGCTTCTTGTTCTTACAAAGTCACAGGGATCCAGCATGGAGAGCATGCCGGACAATATAGTGAATCAGATGGATGCACACAACGCATTTATATGTGAGGCGATGTGCAGGGCTTATGGAACACCGATGGTTGACAGAAATGTGGTACATTGGATGTCTCATTCGCAGATTGATATGTTTATATTCATGGTGACACATATTGACAATGAGGAGGATGCCCAGAAGTTCGTTGAGACTGGTATGAAATATTTGATCTCAGGCTGGTACGGACTAGTTAAGCCGTGGCAGGATCCAGAATAAGATTTGGCCGGAATAGAAAATTGAAAACAGTAAAATTAAAAATGTGGTACAGGGGAATCAATTTTCCCTTATGTTTTATTACAGGTCTTCCAAATTATAAGGAAGACCTAAAAAAGGCTTAAACCATAACGGTGTTATGTATGCAAGTGAACACTTGAATAGCTACTAAAGTGTAATGGCTGGCTACAAAAAATAAAGTAAATGAAAAATAGAACAACGAGGATATCATAAAGGAGGAAAAATTATGTATTTGGAAGTGTCAGAAGTAAAGAAGAGCTATGGAGAGGGTGGAAGCTATGTGCAGGTGCTTAAAGGTATAAACACAGGTGTTGAAAAAGGACAGATGTGTGTTATACAGGGAACGTCAGGTTCAGGTAAGTCAACCCTACTTAACTGTATAGGTGGTCTTGACAACATGGATTCAGGTTCGATAAAGGTTGACGGCACAGAGATATTTGGCATGACAAGCGACCAGCTTTCAGATTACAGACGAGATAATCTGGGATTCATATTTCAGTTCTACAATCTAGTTCCAAACCTCACAGTGAGAGAGAACATACAGGTATGTGAGTATCTGACCGATGATCCGCTTCCTGTGGATGATCTTATCGAGACACTGGGACTTACGGAACATCAGAACAAGTTCCCTTCACAGCTCTCAGGTGGACAGCAGCAGAGATGTGCTATAGCGAGAGCTCTGGTGAAAAATCCAAAACTCCTTCTCTGTGATGAACCGACAGGAGCACTTGACTCCAAGACATCCAGAGATATTCTTGTTCTTCTCGAGGAAATAAATGCGAAGTATGGAACAACCATGCTGATAGTAACACATAACAATTCCATCAAGAATATGGTGCACAAGGTTATCTTCATAAAGGATGGCCTTATAAACAAGGAGTATGAGAACGAAGTGAGAGTTCCAGCGTCAGAATTGGAGGATTTGTAATATGCAGAAGGTTTTGAGAAAAAGGGTTCTGAGGGATCTGAAGGAGAATGTGTTCAGATACATAGCACTTGCATTCCTTATCATCATGGGTATGTACGTCATTGTCTCACTGATAGGAGCCGGATATACGATCATTGACAATGGCGAGACACATGACGAGGCAAATAAGATAGAGGATGGTCAGTTTTCCGTATTCGTTCCACTGAGAGATGATGAGATATCCCGGATTGAGGATGTGGGTACTGAGGTTGAGCAGATGTTCTACGAGGACTATGATGTCATGGATGGCAAGACTATCAGGGTATTTGCCAACAGGGAGAACATAGATCTTGTGGAGTGCGATGAGGGAAGACTTGCGGAGGCTGATGATGAGATAGCCATCGAGAAGAGATTCAGCCAGGTAAATGATATTTCTGTCGGAGATACAATACAGATAGCAGGAAATGATTTCAAGGTGACAGGAATAGGAACATCACCTGATTATAATGCGCTTTTCAAGGAGATGTCAGATACAGTTGTCGACAGCAAGGTGTTTGGAACAGTATTTGTCACAGAGAACGCATATGAGAAACTTCATTCGACAGGCGAGAGCGCCAAGACGGAGACTTATCTGTATGCGTTCAGACTTAAGGGCAAGACCACTTGTGATGACGTGAAGGATGCTCTTGAGGACATTAAGGTTGATACAGACAGAATAGATGATGAGTATTTCCAGGAATACTGGGATAGAACTGGTGCAGCTATAAATGATTTCAAGGATGGCATAAAGGAACTTAAGTCAGGTGCAAATGAGCTTGCAGATGGACTCGGAGAACTTACTGACAACAACAGAAAGCTAAACAATGCGGCACAGGAGCTGTTTGATGCATATCTTGAGCAGGCAGCTTCGTCTCTGTCAGCGTTCGGTCTTGACACAGAACTCACAGAGGATAATTACAGTGACGAGATGAAGAAGATTGCCGACAGCCAGGGCGGAGTAGTGGCGATGAGTATCGAAAGCGCTCTGAGTGACATCGACAGCATCAAGGCATTCAAGGACGGTATTAAGGAGTATACCGATGGAGCTGCAGAGGCAAAGGATGGCTCAGATGAACTTGCAGATGGAATGGCAGAACTCAAGAAGGAGACTGATTCATTTCTGAAGGATTATGACACGGAACTTGCCAACATCACATCATTTGTGACAAGTGATGACAACCCAAGAACAGGCGGAGCCGCTGATGATCAGCAGATCAATGTGCAGGCGGGATACTTCTTCGGTGTGCTGCTCATGCTCCTGTTCACATATGTCATATCGGTATTCGTCGTACATGGAATAGAGAAGGAGAGCAGCGTCATAGGTGCACTATATGCCCTGGGTGTCAAGAGGAGAGATCTCATGATGCACTACCTGACACTCCCTGTCATAGTCACCACAGTTGCAGGAATAATAGGTTTTTTGATAGGGGTAAGCAATATAGGAATACCTGTGCAGATGGCAGATGCATATGCGTATTATTCAATTCCTGCTATGGATGTGAAGATCCCGCCAATTCTTATAGTGTATGGTATCGTGATGCCTCCACTGGTAGCGATAGTTGTGAACTACTTTGTAATAAGAAAGAAACTTTCACAGACAGCTCTTTCACTCATAAAAAATGAGGTTAAGCAGCCAAAGGGTAGCAATGTCAATCTCGGAGACATGGGATTTGTCGGAAGATTCAGAATCAGACAGATGCTTAGAGAGATGAGGACTGGATTGACCGTTGTGATGGGAATGTTCATAGCCCTCATATGCCTGATGTTAAGTCTTAACACTGCAACTTTTTGTTCAAAGATCAAGAAGGAAAACGTGGAGGATACCCACTATGAATATATGTATACATACAAGTATCCTACAGAAAATCCTCCAGAAGACGGTGAGGCTGCGTATGCTAAGACTCTGAAGAAAGAGGTGTATGGTTACAACTGGGATGTGACAGTCCTTGGACTTTCAAAGAATACGAAGTATTTCGATGTTGACCTTAAGGATGGCAAGAACAGAGTTGCCATATCATCATCATTTGCTGAGAAATATGGCTATGGTGTGGGTGACGAAATCGTGCTCCACGACGAGGAGAATGATATAGACTATGGTTTTACAGTGGACAGTGTGACACAGTATACTCCGGCGTTCTATGTTTTCATGACTATAGATGATGCAAGGGAGCTGTTCGGAGCTGGAAGTGATGAGTACAATGTAGTATTTGCAGACAAGGATCTGGGGGTTGAGCCTGCAAGACTTTACGCAACCACAACAAAGGCAGATATTGAGTCAGCTGCCGGAATATTTGCTGATCAGATGAGGAGCATGGTTGTTATGATAGTTGTTATCTCGACACTTATATTCATAGTGGTAATGTATTTGATGATGAAGGTCATGATAGACAGATCATCATTCTCTATCTCTCTTATAAAGGTGTTCGGATACAGGACAAAGGAAATCAGGAAGCTTTATCTGGATGGCAATTTCTTTATAATAGCAATCGGGGCGGCTATATGTCTGCCACTTGCCAAGCTCATAATGAATGCGGTATATCCTTCATTGGTGTCAAATGTAAATTGTGGCACCAAACTGGCATATGCCCCATGGCTTTGGGCTGTGCTTTATGGCGGAATACTTGTCCTGTATTTCATAATCAACAGAGTTCTGGTTGGCAGGCTGAACAAGATCGTGCCGGCTGAGGTGCTGAAGAACAGAGAGTAAGGATAGTGGCAGTATGATATAAAAGTACCTTAAAATAATATATGATTGCGGAGGCGGTATAAATAATCGCCTCCGTTATTTTGTGTGCAAAATTAGTCTGAAAAGCAGATAGGTATTGTTATTGCAGTCGGGACTATACGGGATATATATGCGGTTTTTCTTGCACAATGTGCAGTTTATATTGTAAAATTATTTATAGTATGCAAAAAAGTAATAGGAAAAGAGAATTACAGATATGGAGAAATTACTTAAGATCATCACTGATGTCAATTCATCGGTGAACAATTTTATATGGGGAGTGCCATCCATGATATGTATCGTGGGTGTTGGACTGTGGCTCCTCATAAGAAATCGCGGCGTTCAGTTTACAAAGTTTGGATATGCTTTCAAACATACGTTTGGAAGGATATTCAACAAGAAGGAGACCTCAGAAGGTGCCATAAGTCCATTTCAGGCTGTATGTACAGCACTGGCGGGAACTGTTGGGACGGGAAATATAGCGGGAGTTGCCGGAGCCATCGCCATAGGCGGTCCGGGAGCAGTATTCTGGATGTGGATATCAGCACTTCTTGGAATGGGAACAAAGTTTGCAGAGGTTGTTCTGGCGGTGTTCTATAGAGAGAAAGATGCAAATGGTGACTGGGTTGGAGGCCCAATGTATTATATCAAGAACGGTCTCGGCAAGAAGGCGTACTTCCTTGCCGTGGCATATTCGATTTTAGGTATACTAACTGTGTTTGGAACCGGAAATGCAACCCAGGTCAACACCATAACAACGGCTATAGACTCAGCTCTTTTTAACTACAATCTAGCTGACAGGAGTAATGCATTTACAATAAACCTTGTGATAGGAATCATAATAGCCATTCTTGTTGCGCTTATACTGATAGGCGGAATAAAGCGAATAGGAAGAGTCGCTGAAAAACTCGTGCCATTTATGGCGGCAATGTATATAATCATGGCTATAATTCTTGTCTTAATAAATATCAAGAGTGTGCCTGACGTGTTTGCATCGATATTTGAGGGCGCATTCAATCCAAAGTCCGTCACAGGCGGAGTGGTTGGCAGTCTGTTCCTTAGCATGCGAAAGGGCGTGTCGAGAGGTATCTTCTCCAATGAGGCAGGTCTTGGTACAGGATCAATAGCCCATGCATGTTCAGATGTAAAGCACCCGGTGCAGCAGGGGCTCTGGGGAATATTTGAGGTGTTCATCGATACTATTGTTATATGTACACTCACAGCCCTTGTTATCCTGTGCAGTGGAACAGATATAGCGTATGGACAGGCAGCAGGTGCAGACCTGACAATAAATGGTTTTGTAGCCACATATGGAAACTGGATATCTATATTTACGGCAGTTGCTCTTTGCTGTTTTGCTTTTTCAACAATTCTCGGATGGGGACTTTACGGTTCTAGGTGCGTAGGATTCCTGATCGGAAGCAGATTCATAAAGCCATTCATGGTAGTGTATGCATTTGTCGCGATCATAGGAGCAACAATGGATCTCGGACTCCTGTGGGATATAGCGGATACATTCAACGGTCTCATGATAATACCGAACCTTATCGCTGTGTTTATGCTTTCTGGTACTGTCGTTAAGCTCACCCGTGAATATTTTGATGATGGTCCGGGCAAGTTTGGAGTTGAGATTAGTAAATAGAACTGACGGTGAAACATGTCTGGTGATTCTTACTGGGCTTGTAAAATGAAAGGAATTTTAATATGGAAGAAATATCAAGTGAAATTTCTAACAAATATGCGATACTTATTGACTCGGAGAATGTATCAGCAAAATATATTGAGAGTATATTTGATGAGCTTTCAAGACTTGGCTCCATAACAGTCAGGAAGATATATGGAGACTGGTCAAAGAATAATAACGGCTGGGACAAGGATTGCCTTTTGTCCTACTCTATACAGCCGGTGCAGCAGTTTTCCTATACAGCCGGCAAAAACTCAACAGATTCGGCAATGATAATAGATGCCATGGATCTGCTTTATACAAGCAATATAGATGGATTCTGCCTGGTGACGAGTGACAGTGATTTCACAAGGCTGGCATCGAGACTCAGAGAGGCTGGCAAGCAGGTGATAGGAATGGGAGAGCGAAAAACGCCAAAGGCTTTTGTCAGTGCATGTACCAGCTTTAAGATACTCGACTCTCTTGTGAATGAAGACCTTAACAAGCCTGCATCAAAGCCTGTTTCTATGGAGACTGCGGTTTCGGATGAATCAAGTATAACAAGTATAAGAGACATAAAGAAGACTGTATACAACATCATTGATGAGAATGAGGATAAGGACAAAAAGACTCATATGGGTGAGATTGGTAGCCGCCTTGTGAACAAATATCCTGATTTTGACGTGAGAAATTATGGATATTCTAAGCTTTCAACATTTCTCAGCGAGGAGTTTGATGACCTTGACATAGACAAGGGAAGACAGAAATTTGTGTCCATCAAGAATCACATGGATCCGAAGAGTGAGGTAAAGGACAAGATAATCAGACTTCTCACGGAAAGCACGGATACTATGTACAATATGGGAAGACTGAATACGGAACTCAAGAATATTATTCCTGGGTTCAGCATAAAGAAATATGGATATAGTAAATTCTCCAGTTTCCTTAAAAGTTTCGGGTGCTTTGAGATAGTTGGAGACCGGGTAAAGGTTACAGAAAAACAGATATAGATCAACGATTTGGAATTACGGTGTTGAATTGTGTATTTTGAGAAAAAATAACAAAAAAAGTAAGTTTTTTTGTTGAAAATCAATAAGAATAGTGATAAATTGAAATTGTGGGTTTTTATGTACGGAGAACCTGCTATGGGGGAAGAAGTGTACGCACAAAATAAGGAGAGGCATTATTTATGATACTTATTGATACTCAAAAAGAGGAGTTTAGCAAGCTTAAGGATATTCGTGTCTTCGGAAAGATAAGCCATGAGAACAGATTTAACAAGAATTTTCTGGTGATAGGTCTTGGTGGACTTGGAAGCAGAGCTGTATGTGCGTTGAAAGGGATGCTGGTGAATGATATAACCCCGGAAGACAATATTAATTTTCTCATGATCGATTCAGATATTTCAGAGATGGAACGGACTATAGAGGATAGCAAAGAAGGGGTTGGTTTCAATGCTCTTGAGGTTATCAGTATATACAGACCTGATATAGAAAATGTACTTGAGAATGGGATCCAGAACAACAAGATACATAAGAATCTTGCTAACTGGATGAGTCCAGAATTTCCAGAGATAATAATAGGAAGAGATGGCGCAAAGGGAAACAGACAGATTGGCCGTCTGATGTTTTCCAATGCTTATACAGATATAAGGATGTTGTTGTTTGACAAACTGCAGGCAGTGTACGACAGGACAGAGGAGGGTACAGTTGATGTACTCATAGTGTCTGGCGTCTCCGGAGGAACCGGAAGTGGAATCCTGTCAGATGTGGCATACAATATAAGGGCTTACGGCAAGGCGAAGAAGTGGAATAACCTCAGGATAGGTGGTTGTCTATTGATGCCGGATGTGCTATTTGGATATAAAGCAGTATATGAGGATACAGAGCTCGTGTCCAGACTAAATGCAAATGGATGTGCGACCATGAAGGAAGTGGATTATTACATGAAGCTTTCTGAGAAGGATGACAATTACACATTTATTAGTAAGGATAACAAGATGGTCATCAGAGAGAATCTCTTTGATGCCTGTATGCTTGTATCGGGAAGAAAAGATTCCCAGGGATATATTCCTGAAGGGTTTGTACTGAAAGATGTGGCAAGTTTCATTTACAGACTTGCCAGCAACAAATATATCGGCAACAACGATGTCGACAATGACAGGAAGCTTCTTAGAGATGTTTTCTTTGAGAATGAAGGCTATGCCATAACCAACTGGAAGATGGAGCATACTGATGAAGATATCAAGAAGTCTAACTGCTACTATAAGGTTGTAAGCGAGGCTGATTACCATATTCCGATCAAGGAGATTGAGAATATGTGTGAGAATGATATATTTTCACAGGCGTACAAGGGATTATACCGTTCTCCTTTTAAGGATGGCAACGCGGAGGCAGATATCAAGGGTGTCCTCACAGAACTCACAGAGTTCCTAGGAGAGGATGCTGGAGAGAATATCAAGCTGAATGTGGGCGGACTTATCCAGTACAGTCAGATCACCAAGCCAACATATAAGATGATCAAGAAGCATACAGATGGACTCAGAGAGGGATTTGCTACCAAAATGGAGAATTTCGAGAAAGAACTCCCTGTCATAATAAAGTCCATGAAGAATAAACTTTGGGGCGCGCTGGATGATGTTATCGTTAAATATATGAAGGAATTTGGTCCGTTTGGCGCAATAGATATTATAGGAGCTCCGAGTGCGGGAGTAACTGACTCCACCAAGGGTATGATGGCTGAGGTCAAAAAGCTTGAAAAAATGATGAAGGATTACACGCCGTCGGGAGAGTATACGAGAATCATCGATTCCATAAAGGAGATTGTGGCAAAGAGATTTTTTACATTCCCATCTGCCAAGAGGGAGACCGAGAATGGATACTATGAAGCATGTATCAAGGAGATGCTTGCCGCGGAGAGAACAAAGCTTATAGATGAACTTGACGCACAGGATTTGTTTGGCGATACTCTCAGATGGCTTCAACAGAGGGCTGAGAGACTTGACGAGATATATTCACAGTTCGGGGAGGATCTTAAGAATTCCATAGATGATCTGTCTATTGCGGGCAGTCAGACAGTTGTGAACATATTAAAGAAGGCCAAGAGACATGAATTTCTTCCTACGGACTATGTTACATCCAAGAGGATAGGAGAGATGAGTTCAGGCATTATCAAGCTCATGCTTGATAATGAGGCCAACATTGACAACGGAAGAGTCATACCGGTTAAAGATGAGATGGAGAAGATTTACAGAGAATTTTTCTCTGGTGTTGGAGCTTACGGACCTGAAAAGATGTTTACAGTTGCATTTTCGGATAATAAACTTACGGAACAAGATATCAATGTAATGTTTGGCTCACCGGTCAATGATCGCCGTACAGCTATCATGGAGGAGGCTGCAAAGGCATTTGTGGATGATATATCAGAGGAACAGCCACTCTGTGTACTTAAGGATGATTACAAGGAGAAGCTGCTTGCGAAGAAATATATTTCAGTTCCTAATGTTATGCCGTATTTCAGTAAGGCAGTGAAGGCGATACTCATGGGCAAGCCATACAATGAGAAGGAAGACTCGATAACATTGAATCCTGGCGAGATTGAGATATCCATAGATGATATATTTGTGGGTGTCCCTGTTTCCATGATGCAGTGTGCAATGGAGATGCAGATGGCATACAATGCGGTTTATGATTACAAGGGACTTCATATAGATGAGGTCAATAAGGATATGAAGAGTTTCCCAGACTTTGTGACTATATAATTATTTAAGTTTATTTATAGGGTATTAGCAAGAAAAAATTTTAATACAGAGCCATTTAATATCACACTGTATATTAAATGGCTCTGTTGCGTTTAATGGAACGGGTGTGGTACATTAGTTGTAATTGGTGATTAAAATAAAGCTGTAAAATATGTTGAAAAGGATTTTGTAAAGGGTGTTGTATGGGTCATAGTATGGATTATTTGTTGTATGTCATGGATACAAGGGCACTTGAGGACGATGCAGAATTTGAACGGTGGCTTGAAATGGTGTCTGAATACAGAAGAAGAAAAGTTCTGAGGCTTAGAAGAAGAGAGGATAGAAATGCAAGTCTTGCCGCAGGATGTCTGCTTTCATATGCGTTAAAGCAGTATGCGGGTATAGATGAGCGGAATATTGTATATATAAAGAATAAATCAGGGAAACCATTTATCATAGAAAATTATGACGAGCAGTATGATCTGGGGAGAAATGCTCCCGGTGTGGACAGAATGTGTGCGTCTGCGTACAGAAATGATAATACTGATATACAATTTTCCATAAGCCACACAGAAGGGTGCGTTGCTGTTGTGGTTGGAGGAAACGTATGCGGTATTGATGTGGAGCATATTAGACGCATACCGGACAGCATAGTAAACAGAATGTACTCAAAGGAGGATGCAGAACGGATAGCGGATATTGAGGATGAAAGTGAAAAAGCAGATATATATAGCACATGTGTGTGGACCAGAAGGGAAGCTTTTGGAAAGATGACTGGGACAGGGCTGCTCATGTCTGATCCGGATCAAAAGAAGGTCATGGATGATGGATATATGGCGGAACGTAATGCGGTGCTCACGAACTATGAAATAGGACAATATCCGTCAGGTAAATTGTTCATAATAAATTGCAAAGAGAGCGTAAAGGCGCAGTTCGTTGTGGCTGTATGTAGTGAAAAAGGCGCATCGATTGCGGATCTGCACGTCATTGATTCACATAAGCTTGAAATATAGGCTTCACCATTTGCGTGTGGTGTGGTATTATGTGTAATTAGGTGTATAAGCAAGAAAAGTACTTAAGGAGAAGGAAATGAGTAAAAAAGCGACAAAGGCTCTTAATAATAAATATTATGTAGCGAGGTACAATGCTTCTAAGAATAATGATAGTCTTACAAGCAGGGAGAAAAGTGCAGAGGTTCTTAATATCGACAGAACAAGGCTTTCTAGGATAGAGCTTGGAACAGTAGTCCCGTATCCGGAGGAAGTGCTGTCCATGTCAAAGGCGTATGACATACCTGAGCTTTGCAACAGCTATTGTTCAAGCGACTGCCCTATAGGAAAAGAGACTGTGAAGCCTATAAATGCAGATAGTTTGGACAGACTTATACTCCAGTTCCTTGGTTCATCAAAGAAAATGGAGGATATATCAGAACAGCTCATAGAAATAACCGCTGATGGAATAGTTGATGAAACTGAGGTGGCAGCATTTGATGCGATTCTTGATGAACTTGAGAGGATGTCTGTAAATATACAGTCGCTTATGCTCTGGGCACAGAAGAACAGAGATGCCCTGAAAGAGAAGAACAATTAAAGCATATCCGCAAACAGGGATTTATAAAAAAATAAATATGAGGAAAAGATAATGGATGACAAGTTAAGAGAAGAGATAAACAGAAGAAGGACATTTGCCATAATTTCACATCCTGATGCCGGTAAGACGACACTTACAGAGAAGTTCCTGCTTTTTGGAGGAGCCATCAATACAGCCGGTTCAGTAAAAGGAAAAGCAAACTCAAAATATGCAGTGTCCGACTGGATGGATATAGAGAAGGAGAGAGGTATTTCTGTTACTTCGTCTGTTTTACAGTTCAACTATGATGGTTACTGTATAAACATCCTTGATACTCAGGACACCAGGATTTCTCGGAGGATACCTACCGAACCCTCATGGCTGCTGACTCAGCTGTCATGGTCATTGATGCGTCAAAGGGTGTTGAGGCTCAGACAATAAAGCTTTTTAAGGTTTGTGTCATGAGACATATTCCTATATTTACATTTATTAATAAGATGGATAGAGATGCAAGAGATACATTTGAACTTCTCGATGATATAGAGACAGTCCTCGGTATAAAGACATGCCCCGTAAACTGGCCTATAGGTTCCGGTAAAGAGTTTAAGGGCGTGTATGACAGAAAGACACAGGTTGTTTCAACATTTCAGGCTATATCCACAGGTGGAGCGAAAAAAGCGGCTGAGACTGATTACCACATTGATGATGATGAACTCAAGAAGCTGGTTGGACCATATCTGTATGAACAGTTCAAGGAGGAGATAGAGCTCATCGACGGAGCAACAGATGAGATGGATATAGAGAAAGTCAGGGCTGGAGAACTATCACCTGTATTCTTTGGTTCCGCACTCAATACATTTGGTATTGAGCAGTTCCTGAATTATTTCCTGCAGATGACAACGCCTCCGCTTGGGCGTAATTCATCTGAGGGGATTATAGATCCTGTGACAGAGCCTTTCTCGGCTTTTGTGTTCAAGATACAGGCGAATATGAACAAGGCGCACAGAGATAGAATCGCGTTCATGAGAATATGCTCCGGCAAATTTGAAGCTGGTATGGAAGTATACCATGCGGCAAGCAAGAGAAAGATCAAGCTTTCCCAGCCACAGCAGCTAATGGCACAGGATAGAAAGATAGTAGAGGAGGCTTATGCTGGGGATGTTATAGGCGTATTTGATCCGGATCTGTTCTCCATAGGTGATACACTCACAACAGGCGGTAAGAAGTTTGAGTATGAGGGCATTCCTACATTTGCCCCTGAGCATTTCTGCAGAGTTGTACAGCTCAACAGTATGAAGCGAAAGCAGTTTGTAAAGGGTGTTACGCAGATTGCCCAGGAGGGAGCTATCCAGATATTCCAGGAGTACACCGCGGGACTTTCCGAGATCATAGTGGGGGTTGTCGGCGTGCTGCAGTTTGATGTACTCAAGTACAGGCTGGAGAATGAGTATGGCTGTGAGATCAGACTTGAGCCTATCCCATATAACTTCATCAGATGGGTGAAGGATCCGACCGTAGATGTGACAAAGCTCAAGAGAGTTAGCGATGTCAAGAAGGTTAAGGACATGAAGGGCAATCCACTTCTCCTGTTTGCAAATGAATGGGTCATTGATCAGGTGCTTCAGCATAATGAAGGGCTTGAACTTGAGGAATTCCGCAAGAACTAGGGAAAAGTGAATATTTTCATTGATATTTAAACATATAGAAAAGACTGTGAGGCTGACGTGCCAGCCCACAGTCTTTTTCGCGATTTATATGAATAAACGCTCTGTAATGTGCAAATCCTAGTGTTAGACAGATAACACTTGGAGGGCTTTGATATGGCGGGTAACAGAGTGGTTATATGCGGTGTAAATACATCAAAATTACCATATCTTACAGAGGATGAAAAGAACAAGCTGTTTGACAGAATGGAACAGGGGGATGAATCTGCGAGGGATGAGTTCATAGAAGGAAATCTTCGACTTGTTCTCAGCGTGATACAGAGATTTGGAAGTTCAAATGAGAATCCTGACGACCTTTTTCAGGTTGGATGTATAGGTCTCATAAAGGCACTTGACAACTTTGACAGGAGCCTCAACGTTAAATTCAGTACTTATGCCGTACCTATGATAATAGGGGAATGTAGGAGATATCTGAGAGACAACAATGCGATAAGGGTGTCACGTTCCCTCCGCGATATAGCGTACAAAGCGATATACGCGAAGGAGAATCTGCAAAAGACTAGGGATAAGGAACCTACGATAGAAGAGATAGCGGAGGAGATAAGTATACCTAAGGAAGATATCGTTATGTCACTTGACGCAATATCAGCCCCTTTGTCACTTTATGAGCCGGTGTACCAGGAGGGTGGAGATACGTTGTATATAATGGATCAGATAAAGGATGGTAAGAGCAGAGAAGAACTGTGGGTGGAAAATCTTGATCTCAGGGAAGCTATGGGCAGGCTGTGTGACAGGGAGAAAAATATCGTAAGGCTGAGATTTTTTGAGGGAAAGACTCAGACAGAGGTGGCTGAGGAGATAAGTATATCCCAGGCACAGGTGAGTCGCCTTGAGAAGAATGCCATAAAAAGCCTTCGTAGATATCTAGAGGATAAATAGGAAATTCGATTATAACCGGATTTAAAGTACACATAAAAGCATATACAAAAAGCAGAAACAGCAGCCGTCATGCGAAATTGCGAGATGAGGACTGCTGTTTCTGCTTGAAATGTTAAATAAAAAAGATGATACTAGATGTCTTATGGTATCTGGTGCCAGTTTATATGAGATAACCAGAATCGAGATCTATATCCTTTACATCCTGTCTTGTGACGAGACCGTCTTTCTGTATCTCTTTCTCGATCTCCTTCAGAGTCTCCATCGGAAGTTCGGTCATCAGAGCGACCTCATCGAGGGATATGTTGACTTTGAGCATCTTTTCGGCCATATCGTATTTGGCCTTTGTGGTTTTATTCATATATGATCACTCCTTGTTGTGGTTTATGATATCCTTCTCAGCCCATTTTAAAAAATTGCTATTTGTATCTATGACGTTCTGCATTGCAGTATGTCCCGGAGCTCCGATGGTGTTACGTTTCTGAACACACTCTTCCATGCTTATGGCGGTGTAGATGTCATCTTCAAATACCGGGCAGATGGCCTTGTATTCGTCGAGGTTTAGCTGGTCGAGAGAAATATTCTCATCTATACACTTGAGAACGAGCTGACCTACGATTCCGTGGGCATCACGAAAAGGAACACCATGGTTTACAAGATAGTCTGCGGCGTCTGTTGCATTTGTAAAACCGTTCTTGGCTGAGGCTTCCATTTTAGGTTTGTTGACTGTCATGGTTGCGATCATTCCAGTGAACAGTGCAAGACAGCCCTTGACAGTGTCGATAGCATCAAAAGTAAGCTCCTTGTCCTCCTGCATGTCCTTGTTGTACGCAAGTGGTATTCCCTTCATGGTTGTTAGGAGAGACGTGAGAGCTCCGTACACTCTTCCTGTCTTGCCTCTTACAAGTTCAGCTATATCTGGATTCTTTTTCTGAGGCATGATCGAGCTTCCTGTACTATAAGAGTCATCAAGCTCAACGAACTGGTATTCATTTGAATTCCAAATGATTATCTCCTCAGAGAAACGGGATAGGTGCATCATAATAGTGGACATTGCGGACAGTAGTTCTATGCAGTAGTCTCTGTCGGCAACAGAATCCATGCTGTTGAGCGTTGGACCGTAGAAATCCAAAAGAGATGCAGTGAGTTCTCTGTCGAGCGGATATGTGGTTCCGGCAAGAGCCCCTGATCCGAGAGGACAGTAGTTCATTCTGTCGTATATATCGTTCATTCTGTCGTAGTCGCGCTTGAACATCTCCATATATGCGCCCAAATGGTGAGCCAGAGTTATAGGCTGAGCCTTCTGCAAATGAGTAAATCCTGGCATATAAGTGTCTATATGTTCCTTCATAAGTACATGGATCGTGCTCATAAGCTTGAAGATCAGTTTCTTGAGCTCAACGATCTCATCTCTTACGTAAAGCTTCATATCAAGGGCAACCTGATCGTTTCTGCTTCGACCAGTGTGAAGCTTTTTACCTACGTCGCCTATCCTGTCGATGAGATTGGCTTCAACAAAGCTGTGTATATCCTCGTATTCAGAGGTGATCTGTAAGCTGCCATTCTCAACATCGTTTAAGATTCCATTCAGTCCGGCGATGATCTGGTCTCTCTCAATGTCTGTAAGAATGCCAGATGCAGCAAGCATTGTTACATGAGCAATACTTCCGCGGATATCCTGTTTGTAGAACTTTTGATCAAATGAGATAGAAGCGTTGAAATTGTATACTAGTTTATCTGTTTCTTTTGTGAAGCGTCCGCCCCAGAGCTGAGCCATATTAAATCCTCTTTTCTTTAGATTATAGTAAAGTGCTGTTCAGGAAAAAACGTTTGAAGCTGTGAGCATATTCTCAGTGCAGCTTGTAAATTCTAGACAACGTGTACATTTTACAACATTGGAGATTTATAATCAACCTGAAACAAAGTGAGTGTTTATCATAGTTTTGACAGTCGGTGTTGCAGGTGGGAGTGGCAGATGATAATATAATAGTGGGTAAAGAGGTAAAAAGGATGGAGGTATATGTGAAGACAAAGAAGAAGATAGGTCTGTTTGTGATTATTGTTGCGGCATTGGCGATCATGATGATAGGATTTCGCTGGTTTTTTTTCGAAGTCCTGAAGAGTGACCAGATGTTGGATGGACTTGTGGAGTTTCGGGCATCTGTTGTCAAGGATATGGAGTCTGGAAGCAAATCAGGAATGTATTTTGTTAAAAACGTAAAAAAGAAAGATGTACCCAATATCAACAAATATATTGATTCGGCATATGGCTCGGTCGATACATACCGCATAATCATCGAATCCGGTGATTATCTGGCGATTCAGTTCAATTTCGAATTGTCAGATAACTATTATGTTGTGAGAAAATATTTGTATGGTACGGATATACCGGGTGACAATGAGAGAGCGCTCCGTATCTATGATGTTGTGGATGGATTTATAGATAGATATATAACTGATGGAATGACGGATTTTGACAAGGAACTGGCAGTGCATGACTACATAGTTTCAAATTGTCATTATGGATATCCTGAAAATAAGGATGATGCATATACGGCATATGGAGCCCTGGTGCTGGAACGGAGCGTGTGTGATGGATATGCGGAGGCCTTCTTCGTTATAATGTCTTGTCTTGGAGTTGACTGTGACATAGTTGTCGGCAGCACCGATGAGGGACTTCACGCATGGAATCAGGTAGCGCTTGGCGGTGAGTGGTACAATATAGATCTGACTTGGGATGATTCGCTTCCGGATATGGGAAATTATATTAAACACACATATGTTAATGTGGCGGATGATGTACTTGAGCGGACACATATATGGCAGAAACAGTTCTACAGAGAATGTACAGAGGATACCTATAATTTCTATTCAAAGAAATTCTACAGATATGAGTGCTTTGATGACTACGTTAAAGGTGTTAAAATACAGCTAGGAAGAAACAAAGTTGTCGAGGCTGCAGTAAGGACGGATGAGGCAACTTTTGACTTGTCTTTTTTCTATAATTATGGCAATATAAATTCCATAAATTATGCTATAGAAGATATGGGTGAGTATAAAATTATAGTAGTGTATCTCAACTTTAGGTGATCTGTGTGAAGATACACGTTTTAAAATAAATAGATCAGATTAAAATATCCAGGACAAGGAGTTCGATATGAAGAAAAGAGAATTTATGAATGAACTTAAGGAGGCCCTTGATGGAAGCGTCTCCACTCAGACATATTATGACACTATGAATTATTATGAGGACTATTTTAAAAAGCAGAAAGAAGCCGGCATAACGGAAGAGGAGATATGTGCATCTCTCGGTTCTGCCAGGATAATAGCCAAGACCATCATAGATACAGAGGGGCAGGGTGCCAGCGGCAGATATTACGACACCGAGAGTGATTCATACGATGGCGGTGTAAACAATTGCCGGGCCGGTGAGAGCAGCCAGAAGGGCTGGCATGTAAATGTGGATGATGAGGGCAACACAAGCTTTGCATACGGCAAGCTGGATTTCAGTTCAACCCTTGGAAAGGTCCTCACTGCGATAGTTCTGGTTCTTGCTGCGGCGCTTGTCATAGGAATAGTGCTTGGTGTTATATGGATTGGATTTAAAATAGTCTGGTATGTTGTAATCCCAGTAGTGATAATTCTCTTCATCGTCAACCTGATCATATATATATTTGGTGGGGAAGATATTAGAGGGTATGTATCAGTATATTAGGTGGATGTGGGGACGAGAATAGTCCGGAAAAACAATGTTTAAAAAATTCAAAAAAAACAAAAAAAGTTGTTGACAAAACATAGTCACTTGAGTATACTAACAAAGGTGTCAGCGATGACACGAAGTAACATGGGATCTTAGCTCAGCTGGGAGAGCATCTGCCTTACAAGCAGAGGGTCATAGGTTCGAGCCCTATAGGTCCCATTTACGAAATATGGCGAGATAGCTCAGTTGGCTAGAGCATGCGGTTCATACCCGCAGTGTCGAGGGTTCGAATCCCCCTCTCGCTACTCTAGTGTGAGGCAAAGGCTAAGTCCTTTGCCTCTTTTTAATTTGCTGAAGATGGCTTATTTATTATATTTTTGAGAAAAGGAGAGACATATAGTGTCAATACTATTTAGCCAGAATAGCAGTTCAGTTTAGATCAGGTAACATTACAGGTAACACAGATGAATAGTTAAAGTTAAAAGAGAGTGCTTAAGCACTCTCTTTTTATGTGAAAGGAGAGTTATGACAGGAAAATAACAGTAAAGGATTCACACACTAGACTCTAGCGGGGCAACTCCTGCTAGAGCTTTTTGATACATTATTCGATGTAAGTATGCCATTTAAGACAGACGGACTCGGAAAGCACAGAATAGTTATCTTCGAGTATGTATACGACAACAAGGGCAATCTCATCAGTAAGGAGGCTGATTATGACGCTGAGTCACAGACTATTTATATTGATAAGCCAAAACAGACAGGCGATAGGACTGCAATGTTCTTATCTATTTTAGCTGGTATGCTCGGACTCGGAGTGGTTACATTGTTTGTAACTAGAAGAAAGAAGAAATAAGTAATCGTTGAGGTTATTCGGTCAATTAGGTGAGGGTGGTACAAAAGCCACCCTTGCTTTTTAATAGAGTTTAGAGTAAGGTTGTAATGGGTGGTGCTAGTATGACTGCAAGATGTTTTGATATAGGTAATCAGGATTTTAGATATATTAGAGAAAATAATTTATTTTATGTGGATAAGACTGGTTTAATTAGTGATTGGTGGCATGCTTCTGATGAAGTGACCCTTATAACTAGACCGAGAAGATTTGGTAAAACATTAAACATGAGTATGCTTGATCATTTCTTCTCTTTACGGTACAATATGTCAGACTTTGAATATAGCGACAAATATAATGTCAGTATAACTAATTACGAGACAAAAATCTGTTTTGATAATTTGGTTAAAAGCTGGTTTATATCTTGTAGCTCACCGCTTGAGGATTTTAGAAAAGCTTTACAGAGGGTAGATGTTCAAACTATGGACTTGTGTTTGAACAAAATCACCCAACAAATATTTAGCTATTAATGTGTCAACTTTGTCAGTCTTCGTTTTGCGAATGTTGTTCTTACGCATAGTAGAAGTCTTGATGGGGTTCAACACACACACTTTGTAATTCTTAGCAACAAGATATTGAACAAGGTTGTCGCCGTAGTGTGCCGTCGATTCAAGACCAATGGTGAGGCTGTCCTTGTCTAGAGGATCTAGCTTGGAAATCAGCAGTTGGAAGCCATCATTGTCATTTGTAAATTTGAACGGCTTGATTAGTTCTTAACCATCAGAAGATATGGCTGAGGCAAAGTGATTGAGTTTGGCAATGTCAATGCCTACGTAAATCACGAGGTTGTACCTCTCTTTCTAAAGTCTGATACCGTGATATCCACCAGCGATTATCATCGTAGACTTGATGGAAATAAGTACTCGGATTACTCCGGTAACATCCAGCTATAAACAATTCAGATAAAGGTAGCGGCAATACATTTCTTAGAGTAGTCAAAGCTACAGGGCAAAATCAAAAGGCTACAGTATTTGAATGTATTGAACCATGATATTAAAAGAAAGGAAACATGTGATAATTAACTTCCTAATTATCATACAAGATATATATGAGAGTAGGAATGGGATATGATGTTCACAGACTTGTGGAAGGTCGTAAGCTTATACTTGGAGGAGTAGATATACCATATGAAAAGGGATTGCTTGGACACAGTGATGCTGATGTTTTGCTGCATGCGATAATGGATGCGCTGTTAGGTGCAGCTACGTTGGGGGATATCGGGAGGCATTTCCCGGATACAGATGAGAGGTTCAAAGATGCCGACAGCATGAAACTTCTGTCGGAGGTGAAGAGACTGCTTGAGCAGAAGCTGTATGTGATAGAGAATATAGATGCAACAGTCATAGCACAGCGTCCGAAGCTTGCGCCGTATATAGAACAGATGCGTGAGAATATAGCAAACTGTCTGTGCATAGAAAAAGATATGGTGAATATAAAAGCTACTACAGAGGAAAAGCTTGGCTTTACAGGGGAAGGTCTTGGTATCAGTTCACAGGCTATATGTCTGATTGAATCGGCATACAACTATACAACAGATGTGGCGGATATTGGCAGATCTGGTGGATGCGGTGGCTGTCAGGGCTGCCCTGCAGGTGACAGACAATATGAGTGTGAATAATTCATTAAATTTATCTGGATAACCCACAAAAAGCGGATATATGTGATAGAATAGCAATAGTTATGTATTATTAAGAACTAAGGAGAACAGGTTTTATGTTAAATGATGGATATGCAGAGCATATAGTGAAAGGAAAGACTCCGACGGGAGTTATGGCAGGAATGGTATTGGGCGCAATACTTATAGTAGCAGGTGTCATAGCATTTTTTATACCGATGCTTACATCAATAGGTCTGTTGGTTGTGATAATCGGAGGCGTTTTATTTGGAGTGTTCATTTCTAGAAAGGAAACGGAATACGAGTATATTATGGTCAACGAGGATGTTGACATCGCCAAGATAATCGCAAAGAAGAGCCGTAAGAAGATGTGCAGCTTCAGTAACAATGATGTGAAGTTCATAGCGAAGAGTGATTCAATATATCTCGACAATGAGCTTCAGCAGGATTCCTCAATAAAAACAAAGGATTACACCTCAAAGGATCCTAAATATGCTGATGGTGTTTATGTGTTTGTACTTAACAAGAATGGCAAGACTGAATTTGTTAAGCTTGAACTTTCAGACAAGACCATAGATCATGTCAATAATTTCTTTAAGGGAAAGTATAAAGAACAATAAAAGAAATAATAAAAGAAACAGTAAAAGAAATTGAAAGTTGATAAATAATATGCCCCTTCATGGCAGATACTACCGATATCGGAGGTATTGTTGTGAAGGGGCTTTTAGTAAAATGGTTCGCTATATTTATGACAGGTGGTCTGATATATTATTTTTTGGAGATAGCAGTCAGGCATTATTCGCATTACTCCATGATCCTGTGCGGGGGTATGGCTACACTGCTGTGTGGTGGACTTAACCAGACATTCAAAAGAATGAGCGTTCTGCTCCAGATGGTGATCTCGGCAGTTATAGTTTCTGAACTAGAATTTATAACAGGATATATATTCAATATAGGACTGAACTGCGGAATATGGGATTACTCAGATGTTTCGTTAAATTTGATGGGGCAGATATGCATTCCATACTCGTTGCTTTGGATGCTGATTGCGCCGGCTATGATATATGTAGATGACAACATAAGGTGTAATTTGTTTGGTGAGGAGAGACCAGTGTACAGGTTTTGGTAAAAAAATATGGGGAATCGTCGATTATCTCATGGGGATGGAGAGAATGACGATTTCCCATATTTGTATATTGTGATATTATGTTGTTGTAAGTTGTTGCAATATCAGTAACAAAAAATGTAGTGTGTGTGAAAAATGTTATTCCTGAAGATAAGTAACTTTCAAACCTTTATACAGTTTGGTATAAAGATTACGCTCATCTGTATATAGCATAACACCGCGGGAATCACGAACTATGTATGCATATTTGTTCTTCTGGACATTCATATAAAGAACTTCGTCAACATTAAGTTCTTTGGCTTTAACCTTGGCAGCACTGACACTTAGCGGTTCTAGTTTGTACTTTTTGATTGCCTGCTGAATTGTCATAATCTACACCTCCATTAATAATTGATTATAACGTGCTTTAGTAACTATCTACAGTATATTGTAAAGAAATAACAAAGTCAACTAGCAAAAATGCACAAACGTGTATAAAATCGTCGGAGATTGCAAAAAACAGTGTGTATAATAGACAAAAAAAGGAGAAAATAATGATACAAAATGCAAATTATTATCAAAGGATGGAAGCCCAACTGGCAAGAATAGATAGTGAAAATATACAACATGGCAAAAAAAGAATGTTGCTGCATTGCTGCTGTGCACCATGTTCAAGCCACTGCCTTTCTGTACTTGCAGAGCATTTTGATATAACGGCGTACTTCTATAATCCGAATATAACTGACTGCAATGAATACATAAAGAGATTTGAAGAGCTCGACAGATTTATTCATGAAGTGTATGTTCGGGGAGTGGAGGTAGAACTTGCCGAACATGAACCGGAGGTGTTTCTGGAGATGGCAAGGGGTAGGGAGAATCTGCCAGAGAGAGGTGCAAGGTGTTATGACTGCTATAAGCTCAGACTTGACAAGAGCGCATCATATGCAAAGGACCACGGATATGACATATTTACAACCACGTTGTCTATAAGTCCGCACAAAAATGCGAATTGGCTGAACGAGATAGGCGAAGAGATGAGCAGAAAATATGATATAGAATATCTGTTCAGCGACTTCAAGAAGAAAGATGGCTACAGGCATTCCATTCAGCTTTCTAAGGAATATGGTCTTTACAGGCAGAACTTCTGTGGGTGCGAATTTAGCAGGAGAGCGGCTGAGAGCAGGGGGCAAATTGAATAAAAAATAATGCATAAAAAAACAGTTTTTTGTCGCTAACACAAAAATAAAAAATATCTTGAAAAAATATTGTACCACCTTGTCAAATGTGGTAGTATTTATTAAATTAAGAAAAAAGAGGCCAATAATGTGGGCTATTTCAAGTATATCCCCGTTTTCACTCTTTTTTTTGTAATAAAATAGAAAAAAAACGAAAGGAATACGATTATGAAAGCTTTTTTTGATACTTGAAGACGGACACGTGTTTGAAGGTAAAAGTATTGGCTCTACTGATGAGATAATCAGTGAGATAGTATTCAATACTTCGATGACCGGCTATCTGGAAATTCTTACAGATCCATCATATGCAGGGCAGTCAGTATGTATGACATATCCGCTTATAGGCAACTATGGTGTATGCAGAGAGGATATGGAGGCTGGCAGACCATGGCAGTCAGGATTCATTGTTAGAGAGCTCTGCAAGACACCTAGCAATTTCAGAAGCGAGATGACCATAAACGAATTTCTTGTTGAGAATAATATAACTGGTATAGAGGGAATAGACACCAGAACACTTACCAAGATCCTCAGAAAAGATGGTACCATGAGAGGTATGATCACTACTGATGAGAATTATGATCTTGATGAGTGCATGAAGCGTATTAAGGCATGGAAGATGGGACATGTTGTTCTCGATGTAACATGTAAGGAGAAAATGTTCTATCCTGGTGACGGATTCAAGGTTGCGGTCATCGATCTCGGTGTTAAAAAGAACATCGTCAAGTCGCTCCTTGCTAGAGGCTGCCAGGTCACAGTATATCCTGCAGAGACACCTGCTGAGGAGATCATTGCAGACGCTCCGGACGGAATCATGCTTACAAATGGTCCTGGAGATCCAAAGGAGTGTAAAGTCACAATAGCTCAGGTAAAGAAGCTTTTCGATACAGATATTCCAATTTTTGCTATATGTCTTGGACATCAGCTTATGGCACTTGCCAACGGCGGAGATACAGAGAAGATGAAGTATGGTCACAGAGGTGCAAATCATCCTGTAAGAGATATGAAGACAGGCAAGGTATATATTTCAACACAGAACCATGGATATATGGTCAAGGAGGATAGCCTTGATAGAAAGATTGCAGAGGTCAGCTTTGTCAATGTAAATGATGGAACAGTAGAGGGAGTTCATTATCTCGGAAAGAATGCTCAGACAGTCCAGTTCCATCCAGAGGCATGTGCGGGTCCGCTGGATACAGATTCACTGTTTGATACATTTATGAATATGATGGAGGTGTCAAAGTAATGCCAAAGAATCCTAATATAAAAAAGGTTGTAGTTATTGGATCGGGTCCTATAGTCATAGGTCAGGCTGCTGAGTTTGATTACGCTGGTACACAGGCATGTCGTTCCCTGAAGGAAGAGGGACTGTGCGTTGTCCTCATTAACTCAAATCCTGCAACGATCATGACAGATAAGGATATAGCTGATAAGGTATACATTGAGCCTCTTACAGTTGATGTTGTAAAGGCTATCATTGAAAAGGAGAAGCCAGACAGTCTTCTGCCAACACTTGGCGGCCAGGCGGCACTCAACATCGCCATGGAGCTTGATGAGTCAGGTTTCTTAAGAGAGCACGATGTACTTCTCATAGGAACATCATCGACGACGATCAAGAAGGCCGAGGACAGACTTGAGTTCAAGAAGACCATGGAGAAGATCCATGAGCCTGTAGCACCTTCGGAGGTCGTTACAACTGTCCAGGGAGGTCTCAACTTCGTAAAGAAGATCGGATATCCTGTAGTTCTCCGTCCGGCTTATACACTTGGAGGTTCAGGTGGTGGTATAGCCAACAACGAGGAAGAGTTCAAGGAGATCCTCATGAACGGTCTCAGACTTTCACGTGTTGGACAGGTCCTTGTTGAGAGATGTATAGCAGGGTGGAAGGAGATCGAGTATGAGGTTATGCGTGATGCAAATGGTACATGTATAACCGTATGTAACATGGAGAACCTTGATCCTGTTGGAGTTCACACAGGAGATTCTATAGTTGTAGCTCCATCACAGACACTTGGAGACAAGGAATACCAGATGCTCAGAAGTTCAGCCCTGAACATTATCTCAGAGCTCAACATCAAGGGTGGATGTAACGTTCAGTTTGCCCTGAACCCTAATTCATTTGAGTACTGTGTTATCGAGGTAAACCCTAGAGTTTCAAGATCATCGGCACTGGCATCAAAGGCAACTGGTTATCCGATAGCAAAGGTTTCAGCCAAGATTGCCCTTGGATACAATCTGGATGAGATCAAGAACGCCATTACCAAGAAGACATATGCCAGCTTTGAGCCGGCACTTGACTATGTGGTTGTCAAGATACCTAGACTTCCATTTGATAAATTTATTGCCGCAGACCATGATCTGACAACACAGATGAAGGCAACTGGCGAGGTTATGAGTATCTGTACAAACTTTGAGGGGGCACTTATGAAGGCTCTGCGTTCATTGGAGCAGCATGTAGACAGCCTTTGGTCAAGCAGATACAAGGATATGACAGACGAGGAGGTTATAAAGCTTCTCGGACGTGTGGATGACAGACGTATCTATGTCATAGCTGAGGCTATCAGACGTGGAATCTCATATGATCAGATATATGACATCACCAAGATCGACAGGTGGTTTATAGATAAGATTCACAATCTTGTAAAAGCCGAGAGAAAGATAATAGAGTCAAAGGGCGATATCTCCAAGGATCTTATGAAGGAGATCAAGAGAGTAGAGTTCCCTGACAAGGTTATCGCGAGACTCACGGGCAAGACAGAGAAAGAGATTAGACAGATGCGTTACGACTATGGTGTAACAGCACACTTCAAGATGGTTGATACATGTGCAGCAGAGTTTGATGCCATGACTCCATATTACTATTCATGCTTTGATTCTCTGGAGAACGAGGTCGCTGAGGACAATTCAAAGAAGAAAGTAATGGTACTTGGTTCAGGCCCGATCAGAATCGGACAGGGTATCGAGTTCGATTACTGTTCAGTTCACAGCACATGGGCATTTGAGAGAAAGGGTTACGAGACAATCATCGTCAACAACAACCCTGAGACAGTCAGTACAGACTTTGATATAGCAAACAAGCTTTACTTTGAGCCTCTTACAGCGGAGGATGTTGAGGCTATAGTAAATCTGGAGCATCCGGATGGAGCTGTTGTACAGTTCGGTGGACAGACCGCTATCAAGCTTACAGAGGCACTCATGGAGATGGGGGTACCAATCCTTGGAACAAGTGCAGAGAATGTAGATGCAGCAGAGGACAGAGAGCTCTTCGATGAGATCCTTGAGAAGTGTTGTATACCAAGACCTGCTGGTAAGACGGTATTTACAAGAGAGCAGGCGCTTGAGGCTGCAAATGAGCTGGGTTATCCGGTACTTGTAAGACCTTCATACGTTCTCGGTGGACAGGGAATGCAGATCGCGATCTCTGATAAGGATATCATAGAGTTCATGGATATCATCAACAGACATACCCAGGAGCACCCAATACTTGTAGATAAGTACATCATGGGTAAAGAGGTCGAGGTCGATGCTGTATGTGATGGAGATGACATACTTATCCCTGGTATCATGGAGCATGTTGAGAGAGCCGGAATACATTCAGGAGACAGTATCTCGGTATATCCTGCACAGACACTCTCACCAAAGACAAAGAGAGTCATCGCTGATTACACCAAGAAGCTTGCAAACAGCCTGCACGTAATCGGACTTATAAATATACAGTTTATTGCATACAATGATGAGGTATATGTAATAGAGGTAAACCCTCGTTCAAGCCGTACAGTACCATATATAAGCAAGGTAACAGGAATACCTATCGTTGATCTTGCAACACGTGTTATCACAGGTGAGAAGATCAAGGATATGGGTTACACACCTGGACTTCAGCCGGAGTCAGAGTATTTCGCGATCAAGAAACCGGTATTCTCATTTGAGAAGATCAGAGGAGCTGAGATAAGCCTTGGACCTGAGATGAAGTCAACAGGAGAGTGCCTTGGTATATCCAAGAACTACAATGAGGCTCTCTACAAGGCATTCCTTGGAGCCGGAATCAATCTTCCAAAGACCAAGAAGATGATCCTCACAGTCAAGGACTCAGATAAGATGGATGCTATAAATATCGGTAAGAGATTTGCTGCTCTTGGATATGAGATATATTCAACAAGAAGCACATGCAGAGTTCTCAATGAGAATGGTGTTCCTGCAAAGCTCATCAACAAAGTTGAGGAGCCATCACCAAACCTGCTTGACCTGATACTGAGCCATGAGATCGACCTGATCATCGACACTCCATCACAGGGTGTTGAGAGAAGCAAGGATGGATTTATCATAAGACGCCATGCGGTAGAGACTGGCGTTACATGTCTTACAAGCCTTGATACAGCAGATGCACTGCTTACAAGTCTTGAGACAGCCGATACAACAAAGCTTTCTCTTGTGGACATAAGCGAGATATAAAATCTGGTTAAATAGACAAAAATGGGGCAAAATGATATACAACGTTAAAAGTGGTTGTCATTTTGCCTTATTCAATTTATGCTTATGGTCAAGTGAAAATAATAATTATAGAAATCAGAGGTGAAATATGCATAATGTACCTACAGATGAAGTGTTTGTTATAGGTCATAAGAACCCGGATACGGATTCGATATGTTCTGCTATAGCGTATGCCCATCTGAAAAATCAGCATGAGAACAAATTTATACCAAAGAGAGCCGGAAATATAAACAAAGAGACACAGTTTGTGCTTGATTATTTCGGCGTGAAATCTCCTGAACTTGTCAGTAATGTAAATGTTCAGGTCAAGGATATTGCCTACAGAATCGTAGATGGTGTTTCAGGGAATATCACTATGAAGAGAGCGTTTGAGATAATGCAGGATAATGATGCCACCACCCTTCCTGTTGTGAGCGGAGACAAGATCAAGGGAATTATAACAGTAGGGGATATAGCGGAAGCGTATATGCTGGAGAAGGACGATAATTCCCTGTATATAGCAAAAACACGTTTCTCCCATATAATAGATACTATAAACGGTGAACTTGTGTACGGTGATGCTGATGAATATGTGAAGGACGGAAGAGTGATCGTCGGGGCTGCCCAGGTCGATATTCTTGAGCGGCATGTCAAGGAAAATGACATAGTCATAGTGAGTGACAGAGTTGAGGCACAGCTTGCGGCCATAAACTGTGGTGCCAGCATGCTCATAGTCTGTCTTGTGAACAGTATATCAGATGTCGTTCTTGAATTTGCAAAGAATAAGGGATGTGCGGTTGTAGTGACGCCTACGGATACCTATGCAGTTGCCAGACTTATCGGACAGAGTATGCCTATAGGATTCTTTATGATAAGAGATCACATCATGACATTCTATGAGGATGATGATATAGACACCCTTAAGACTACCATGGCAAAGACCAGGGTAAGATATTTCCCTGTAACGGACGGCTATGGTAACTATAAGGGGCTTGTCTCGAGGCGTAACTACATCAATGCCAGAAAGAAGCAGCTCATCCTTGTGGATCACAATGAGAGGACGCAGTCCGTTGACGGTGTGGAGAATGCAGAGATACTCGAGATTATTGATCACCACAGAATCGCAAATATAGAGACTATGAATCCTGTTTATTTCAGAAATCAGCCACTTGGATGTACCGCCACGATAATCTATCAGATGTACAGGGAGCAAAATGTCAAAATAGACAAGAAGATAGCGGGATTACTCTGTTCAGCGATTCTGTCTGATACCCTTGCGTTCAAATCACCGACATGTACATTTATCGATGAGGCTGCAGCGAAAGAACTGGCGAGGCTTGCAGAGATAGATATATACGAGTTTGCTATGGAGATGTTCGATGCTGGAAGCAACCTCAAGGATAAGACTATGGAAGAGATACTCCATCAGGATTTCAAGAAGTTTGATATAGGAGATATGGTCGTTGCTGTTGGACAGATCAATTCTGTAAATGAGAAAGAGATAGAAAGAATAAAAAAAGATATGGGCGACTATCTAAGCGGTTATATGGAATCTGGATGTGACGTAGTAATGTTTGCCATGACAAATATCCTCCAGGAGGGATCTGGTATAATCTGTGTTGGGGCCGGGGCTGATGAGCTCTGCACAAAAGCATTTGGCGTTCAGCTTGATGATGGATATGCATATCTTCCAGGGGTGGTTTCGAGGAAGAAACAGATAGTTCCGGCACTGGTTAAAGCTACCCATCAGATATAATTTGATGTATTTATATACAGCAGATTAAAACTACAGCGGATATAAACTACGGTTACAATAAAAGATAATAAAAGATAATGAAAGATAGGGTGATGTCGTGAAGTTATATACCGCAAACGACTATATACGAGATACATTTGGTGAAAAATTATATAAGATATCATTGAATGCGGGAACGACATGCCCGAATCGTGATGGAACGGTGGGGATAGGTGGATGTATATTCTGTAGTGCAAGCGGATCCGGAGATTTCTCCGAGAATGCCGAGTTGGACATAAATAGTCAGATAGAACGTGCGAAGATGCGTATTGCCGGCAAATGCAGATGTAAGAGATTCATAGCATATTTTCAGTCGTTTACGAATACATATGGTGATCCGGAAACGCTTAGAAGGAAATTTCTTGCGGCGGCAAAAAGAGACGACATAGCAGCGGTATCTATAGCGTCAAGACCTGATTGTTTCGGACCGGAGATACTTGAGATAATAAATGAGGTGAGGACAATCAAGCCGGTATGGATAGAATTAGGTTTACAGACTTCTAACGATAGGACTGCAAAGCTTATAAACAGATGTTATACTCTAGATGAATATGATAAGACCATGAATAATCTGAAGAGGCTGGATGTCCACGTTGTAGTTCATATGATAATAGGGCTTCCTGGTGAGACAAAACAGGATATGATATCCACCGTCCGCTATATAGCGGACAGTGGAGCCGACGGCATAAAGCTCCAGCTTCTGCATGTACTAAAGAATACAGTTCTTGAGAAGATGTACATAAATGGTGAATTTGATGTGCTGACTTTTGAAGAGTATGCAGATATACTGTGTGACTGCCTCATGGAGCTGCCGCCGGACATGGTTGTTCACAGATTTACCGGCGACGGACCTAAAAAGATACTTGTGGCTCCGATGTGGAGCGCTGATAAAAAGATGGTCCTGAACCGTTTGAACAGGATAGTGTCTGATTTATGATATACTGACGGCAGATTTGAGAAAAATACGCAGATTTTCCCTGTTTTCAGGCGAGAGCTTACTGCAACTCGACAGGATCTCGGCCTCCTCTTCGGGCAGTGTCTGACCATGACCGTATGCTCTGAATACATCGCTTGTGCTGTAGCCGTTTTTTCTTGCGGCATCTATGCAGGACAAGAGTAGCAGATAGCTGATATTTATACAGAACAGGTTTGAAACCTTGATCAGATTTACCATATCAGGTATTCTGTCTCCTCTCTCATAGTGAGAGTAGGCAGGGGTGGATATCTCTAAAAAAGCAGCCATCTCAGCCTGTGTAAGACCTCTGCCGGTTCGCATTGATCTGAATGCGCTGGCGATAGAGGTATTTTTGTTATCGTTGTCACTGAGTGAACTGGTGAGTATTTTTGATATTTCTGAAATGTTTGTTTTGTCAGGTTTTCCTATTCCTGATGATTCTCGTTTTCTTTTGCTTTCCATTTTGATTCTCCTTTTTAATAATGTAGTCTTTTCAGATGCTGACATCCTGTGCGGCGTTTGATAGTTATGTCTGTTCGTTGTCTGATGTGATGTCAGTCGGTTTATTTGTTTTGGCTGCTAGACTTTCAACAAATTTGTCCACCAGCATTTTATCCTTTGTCCCCAGCATCTGATAATTTGTCATGAGGGCTGCCATGTTCTCGTTTGTCTTGATGGCGGCGAGGTATGTGTCGGACTCCATGACCATTTGTCTGGATCTGTTGGAACGTGCCCGCATATATCTCGATGACAAGGTATATGCGTATAAGAGATCGTGATGCAGAAGTTCAGAAAGCTGTAGTGTCTGTTCTATGTTTGGTATATTGCGTCCTTCTTCGTAGTTTGCATACCCTGATCTGGACATGGATAATGCGGTGGCTACATCTGTCTGAGTAAGCCCTGCCTTCTTTCTAAAATGTTTCAGAAGTGATGGGAGAGGATTGGTTGCGTTGTATTCCATATTTGACCTCCGTTGTTATTTTATGGTGTCATTTTACACAAACTTAAAGCCGTAAAACCGAATTTGTAATAAAATGGCATAATTATGTAATATACAAGGCACAAAACATATTAAAGTTGTGTTATAATGTTGACAATTGCCGTGCAGTCATGGCAGATACAGCTAAGGAGGAGAATTATCATGAGTTTAGCAGATGAGCTTTTTATAAATATGTGTAGCGATATCATTGAAAATGGATATAGCACAGAGGGGGAAAAGGTAAGACCGAAGTGGGAGGATGGAAGTTACGCTTACACCATAAAGAAGTTTGGCGTTGTTAATAGATATGATCTGTCTAAGGAGTTTCCGGCAATCACACTCAGAAAGACATATATAAAGTCTGCGATAGATGAATTGTTATGGATATGGCAGAAGAAATCAAACAATGTCCATGATCTGAAGAGCCACATCTGGGACAGTTGGGCAGATGAGAATGGATCGATAGGAAAAGCGTATGGATACCAGCTAGGTGTAAAACATCAGTATAAAGAAGGAATGATGGATCAGGTGGATAGGCTTCTATACGATCTGAAGAATAACCCATACAGCAGAAGAATGATGACCAATATATATGTACATCAGGATCTTCATGAGATGAACCTATATCCATGTGCGTACAGTATGACATTTAATGTTACAGGTGACAGACTGAATGCGATACTCAATCAGCGCTCACAGGATGTTCTCACCGCAAATAACTGGAATGTGGTACAGTATGCCGCTCTTGTTTATATGATAGCGCAGGTGACAGGATTTAAACCGGGGGAACTTGTTCATGTCATAGCGGATGCGCATATTTATGACAGACATATACCACTTGTAAAGGAATTGATAAAGAGACCTACATATCCGGCACCGAAGGTTATACTCAATCCGGATGTCAAGGATTTCTATGATTTTACTGTGGATGATTTCACTATAGAGGATTATGTGACCGGGCCTCAGATCAAAAACATTCCTGTAGCAATATAAAAACATAAAGTTTCGTAAGGAGAATATATGAAGTTTATAGCAGCGGTTGATAATAACTGGGCGATTGGCAATAAAGGAAGTCTTCTTGCCAGAATATCAGAGGATCAGAAGAATTTCAGAAAAGAGACAATGGGACATGTAGTGGTTTTGGGAAGAAAGACTCTTGAGGAATTTCCCGGAGGAAGACCACTAAAGGGAAGAACCAATATTATACTTAGCACAAATCCAGATTATACAGTACAGGATGCAGTTGTGGTACATTCCATTGACGAATTGTTTGAAAAATTGTCAGAATATGAGTCTGATGATATATTTATAATAGGTGGACAAACAGTGTATGATGTTCTGATCCCATACTGTGACACGGGCATTGTTACCAAAATAGACAAAAGTTATGAAGCAGATGCATTTATTCAGAATCTTGACGAGATGGATAACTGGCATGTGGAGAATGAGAGATCTGGCACTGAGCCAAACGATGTGAATATCACATTTGTCACATATAAGAACAGTGAGTCTCTGTACAAAAAGTAATTTTCTTATAAAAGCAACAAAAAACCTCTTATTTTTGATGAAAAATACACAAAAAACATTTGTTTATTGTAGATTATTGTGATACAATTTTTGTATATTTTGGGAGGTGTACAACATGAAGGAAGTTTTAATTACATCGGGAACAAGTTTTGAGGGTTACGAGATCGTTGATTACGGAACATATAAGTTCACCCAGACGATTCTTAACTCTAATTTTTTGAAGGATTTTGGAACATCTATCGCCGATATAGCAACTGATAGACGTGACGTTTATCAGGAGAAGATAGATGAGATCCTTAATGAGACTATCAAGAATTTTAAAGAGATGGTCGGTGAGAGCAACTACAATGCGGTCGTTGGTTTCACAACGGGGGTTGAAGTTTATACAAACAATGTTACGGCTGTTGTTGCCAGTGGAACACTTGTAAGTATCAAACCGGTATATAAGTCTGAGTTCGATAAGAGTAATTTTATCAGGAAAGAACTCTATGTACGTAACTACTATGATCTTCTTGTGCCGAGAGCGTCGAAGGTAGTGCTTGCATCGGAGGGTAAGGGAACAAAGGTTTCAGTGTGGTTTAACAACTATAACAATGACGATATACTTGCACTCAAGGCTGAATTACAGTTTACCAACATATACGGAGATAATATTACACTTCCGGATGTGGATTTTACATTTGACAAGACAAATCTCAATCTGCTCAAGTCGGATTTTGTAGAGTGCAAGCTCCCGGATAGATATATCAAGCTTATATCTTCGGCTAAGGTATACATCAAGAAGTATGTTAAGAGCAGTGGAGTATACGAGATCGATGCGGATTCTATCGGAATTGAGATGTCAGAGAGCAAGTTTAGGGCACTCAAGGTTAAGAAGGGTATTGATGCGGTAGCAAACTACAAGTCAGATGGCCTTGTATGGACGTGTAATTGCGGACATGTAAATGAAGGCGGTTCTGAGGAGTGTACTATCTGTGGAAGAAAACAGGATGATATGAAGAATTCTATTACTTTCAATTATGAACCTATGGTTGAGGAGATGAAGACCAAAGAGTATGTAATTGAAATTAAGGATGTTCTTATGAAATATATCAAGGATATTGACGCAAGCCTGAGAATGCAGCTCCTTGAGATTATGGAATCTGGAATAAATTATGAGAAGACAAGGGGATCTATGAAGGACTCAGTTATTGAGAAGGTGGAGAATCTTTTCCTTGGCTTATAAAGCTTCGAATAGGTTATGGATGGATAGAATATGCAGCAATATATGATTCAGATCATAAAAAGCTTACAGGAGAGAGGGTACAGACAACTGAACCCTGATTCAAATAACGTATACGGCAGAGTTGATGGCGATGTCGTATACGTTGTTGTTATAGGTAGCAATAGAAATCTTGATGCGGATTCATTAAAAAAGTTCAATGATAAGATAATTATTGAACTATCGATCAATTCACATAAGAAAGTGAATATTCTGAATATTCTCATCACTCCAAATGGTATGTTTGATGACATGACAAAGAAGATAGTCGAAAATGTGGGAAATGTATGGCTATTTACAGAAGATTATGGAAAACTGTATGTGTTTGAGAACCAGCCGACAGATTTTGATTCGCTCTATGATGTGATCGATAAAAAAACGGTGGTGGATAACCGTAGATCCCAGCATAATCTGATGAGAATGTTTGGCGTTGTGACACCGATATTTCTGTTGATGAATGTTTTGGTATATCTTGCATGTGTGTATATTTATCAACCCACTGAGTTGGCTGTAAACGTGTATGCAATATCAGAGAAAAGACAATATTACAGATTTTTGACATCCATGTTTACACATTTTGGAATAACACATCTATTGGGCAATATGGTCATTTTGATCGCACTCGGCGCGAGGATCGAGAACATAATAGGCAGGCTTAATTATGTCATAGTCTATATTGTCACAGGTCTTGCAGCTGCATTTGCATCATATATTAACTTTTTTTGTAATGATATATATGATTACTCGGCAGGTGCGTCCGGAGCAATATTCGGTCTCCTGGGAGTGCTTGTTGTCATAGCGTTTTACAATAAGGGGCGGGTGAAGGATCTGTCGCTTATGAATATGATTATATTATTTATTCTGACGCTGGTTGACGGACTGATGTCGGAAGGCATTGATAATGTTGCTCATGCAGCGGGATTTATGGCTGGAATACTGGCTGGGATTGTCCTTTTGCTGGTCAATCAAAAGGTTGTAAAGAATAGCTGGTTATGATAAAATATATCGACGACAAAAATGCGGGAGGCAGGGTATGAGTACTGGAATTAGTATGTCAAGTGTTAATAAGATAAAAGAACTTGCTGATAATGGTGATTACAGTCTTGCTCTTGATATACTTGAACATCAGGATCTGTCAAAATCTCTCAGTCCTCAGTTTATAAGGATTTGTGGTGAAGTATATTATGAGAATGGTCGCTATGCGGATGCGCGAGCAGCTTTGGTAAGAGCTCACTCAATGGCGCCGGCTGGCAACAAGATCATTTATTCTATCATAAAGCTGTATCTTTCTATGGGGTTTAGAAAGCAGGCAGAGCATTACTTTGAGATATACAGATTCAATCAGGAGAGTAAAGATGCTGGTACATACAGAATAGAATACATGATAGCGAAGGCATATCATAAGCCTGTGAATGAACTTTACAGCATTCTGGTGTCAGCTAATGACGTGGAGACATCGGAGGAGTGGGATTATGAGATGCTGCTTCTTCATGCCTATATACGCAACAAAGACAAATTTGATTCGGCGGCGATAGAGTTTAAAGCAAAATATAGAAATTCTTCAAGACTTTCTACATTGGATAGTCTTATTGAGAATACAGAATCCCTGGAATCAAAGGTGTATATTTTCCCTTGTGAAGACAGGAACGATGACGATCCGGAGCAGGAAGAAATCAGAGAATTCGAGAAAAAGATCCTTGATGAGGATGATTTGAAGATACATCCTAAGGATGCTAAAATCATGATCATGGTGGAAGATGATGCTCCTGTCACTAGTTCCATGAAGTTTAAGCAGATGTGGGTAAGATCTAAGGACAAAAAGGAACATAAGAAGGAACTGAGAAGGGAAGAGACAGAGGAAGAAAATAAAAAGGATAAGAAAAGATCCCATGGATTGTGGGGAATAATGTCCAAAAAAGAAGAAGAACTTGTGGACAAGGAGATGCAGGATATCTTGTCTGAGAATATGGATAAAGAAAAACTCCTTGGTGAAGTCGTGACTAGCAAGGCGGGTGAGTTGGAATCCGCACATGTTGATGAGAAAACAGTTTCTGAAACATCTGCTGTTTCAGAAACGGAAAGCTCTGAAATGAAATCAGGAAATGATGAGTCAGGCGCATCGCAAGATATGACAGAGATGTCTTCGTATAACATATCAGCCGAGGACTCGGCTGTGTATAATGCAGAAGATGAAGAAGGCGAAAGAGCTTTGAATGGCGAACCGGATGAACAGGAGGACCTCTTTGTTATAGAGGAGGAGCCGGAAGAAGTTGTGATGGTAGATGCAGATCTTATGACAGAAGAAAGCGATGAGCCGGAGCCAGAAGAAAATGATAAAACGGACAGTATATCTGAGGAAGCGTTTGATCCGGAATTTTCCGATGAAGACGATGATTTGTTCTTTGTAGCGGAAAACGATATTAGCGTTTCAGAGGAGCTACAGACGGAGAATACGTCAGAGACAGATATTTTGGAATCTGATATGCCGGAATTTGATGATTTAGATTCTGATGAGCCAGGATCCGATACGTCAGATGAAGAAATAACGGGTATTGTTGAAAATGAAAATTTTGAACCTGAAAAATCGGATACAGATATAAAAGAACCTGAAGAGCCAGAAGTATCAGAAGTGTCAGAAGTATCAGATATAGAAGAGACGGAGTCTTTTGATTTTGATAAAGCACTTGAGACTCTTGAAAAGTTTGAGGTTGATGTCAATGAAGATTTTGAGATTGATCAGAAACTTGACAATATAGATGACGATGACAATGATTCTGAATCTGAAACTAGCTCCATGATGGAATATGGGATAGATGCTGAACAGGAAATGGTGAAAGATGAGCCTGAAGTTTGGGAGATAGAGCAGGGGAAGAAAGCTTTGAAGAGAATCCTGAGGCCGAATTCGCAGATGAGATGGCAGAATCCGAATTTGAATATGAAGTTGATGTTGACGCAGATATCGAAAATGAGATATCAGTGGAAGAAACTGAGCCTGTCTCAGAAAATGAAGATTATGAGATTCCATCAGAGAATATCCATGAACCATCCGAAGAACATCAGGGAGATTTAGAAGAACCAGTTCGGGAAGAGCGTTCGTTCAGAAGATATCAATCAGAGAAGACAAGATATGCCGAGTTCCCTGTTTTTAAGAGTAGTTTGTTTCCAGATTACAATACGGATGGAGCAAAACTGTATGAGGTGGGAAATGGCAAAAATCTAAAGATGGGTGAGCAGATAGAAACTGAGGAAGCCAAGATAACGGAGAACCTTCAAAAAGAAGAGGATCTCATAGGTGAAACCGATAGGTTGCTGGCAAGACTTGGGATCAGATTTCAAACAGAATTTAAGTCTATTCTTGACTTCGGTGCGGAAGGTGATGAGGACACTGGTGAAACAGATGGAGAGAATGGTCCGAATGCTGGCGGCACTAGAGATGCCAGAGATTCAGAAGATTCTGATGAAAAATCCGAAGTCGATAACATAGAAAAACCATTCAATGAGAAGATAGATAAGGATAGTAAAAAGGAAAAGAAATATTTTAAGTTGAAAGGTTAAATATGAAATAAAGTAGCATAAATATATATCCATATTGCTTTTTATTTGAACACGCGGAAGGAGGCGAGGGAAGTGGCTGTAGATCAGACAGAAGCTATGATTGCTGCGATAAAAGCGCAGCTTGAGAAAGAGCGTGCTGCCGAGGCCGCAAAGAAGAAAAGAGAAGAGGAAGAAGAGTTTCTCAAAAATGGCGGCAAGAAGAAAGAGGCAGAGACTACAAAAAGCCAACACAAAACTTTGTCCAAAGAGGAGTTAGAGCGAATTGAAGCGAAACGACGTCGCAAGAGAGAGGAAGCTCTCGGCATCGTGAGGGAAGATGAGCCAGAGACATCTGAAGAGGACGAGAAGAAGGAAGAGGTCCAGAATGAGGGTGAAGGGCTGAAGCCTGATGATAAAGAGAAAAAGAAAGAAAATGGACCAGCGCCAAAACTTAGTCTTAATCTTGGTGGAATTGCCGATGATATGCAGGACGGTTTAGGTGGCATCGGCGGTGGTCTTGGAAGTAAAACGGAAGGCGGTCTTGGTGGCGGCCTTGGTAGCGGCCTTGGAAGTAAACCGGATGGTGGTTTAGGCGGACTCGGTGGCGGTCTTGGCGGCCTTGGAAGTAAGCCTGAGGGCGGTCTTGGCGGTGGACTTGGTGGTGGCCTTGGAAGCAAGCCAGAAGGTGGACTTGGTGGTGGTCTCAACCTTGAGGATCCAAATCGTGGAACAGTCAAGTCGAAAGGCGGAGAGAATATAATTCTTGATGATGAGGAGTCTGAAAATACAGAGGAAGAGACTCTCGAATGGGTAGAGAACAAGAACGCCAAGGTCAATAAGGTTAAATCACCGAAAGCTGGTAGTGATGCCAATGGCGATCTGTTCAGCATTCTTCCAGATAGAAATAAGCAGAATTCAGATGCTAAGTCATTATACGATTTCGATGATGACGATGATGATGACGACGATTTCCTTGGAGCTGGAATAAAGAATCTCTCAAATATTGATGAGGAGAGTCCTGAAGAGGTAGCAAAGAGGAAAGAAGCTGAGGAAGCTAAGAAGAAGGCGGAAGAGGAAGCTAAGAAGAAGGCTGAAGAAGAAGCCAAGAAGAAGGCAGAGGAAGAAGCTAAGAGGAAAGCCGAGGAGGAGAAGAAACGCAAAGAAGCCGAGAATGCGAGAAAGAAAGCAGCGGCTGAAAAGGCAAAGGCAGAGGCTGAAGCAAAGAAACAGCAGGCTATAGATGATGCCAGAAAGAATGCCGAAGAAGCAAAGAAACATGCTGAAACCTCCAGAAAGACTATAGAAGAGTGTGAAAAGTCTCAGAAGGATCTTGAGAAGCAGCTTGAAGAGTTCAAGAGCAAGAAGGACAGTTATGATGCCAAAATGGCACAGGAAGCTGATGCCAAAAAGAAGAATGATGCTGAACTTCTTGAGCGTGAAGAAAAAGAGCTCAAAGAGACTGTAGAAAAGCTTGAGAAAGAGATTGTAGATAGCAACGAGAAGGCAAAGAAGGAATCTGATAAGATACTCAGTGAGAGCGATCCTGATACATATAAGAATAGCATTATCACGGAGGCTCAGGCGGTTGCAGATAAAGCTATAAAGGTTCTTGCTGAGACAAAGAAGAACAATATTGACAAGAGTGCTGCCGAATTCAAGAAAGCAGTGGATGAGGATAAAAAGAAACTTGCAGATATTGAGATAGAAAAGAAGAAGGCTCTTGATGTTGCAAAGAAGAAACGTGCAGATGAAGAAGCCAGAGCTGCTAAGATAATTAAAGCTGCGGAAGAAGATAAGACCAAGGCAGGTACTATATTTAGTGAGTCAAAGAAAGCTGAGGAAGAGGCTGACGCAAATCTCAAGAACACAACTGAGATGGAAGAAAAGTCGCAGAAGACTCTTGATGATCTGAATAAGAAACTTGCAGATTCTGAAAAGTCTATCAAGAATGCTAAAAACAGCAAGAACGATGCTAATACCAAACTTGCAATTCAAAAAGAAGAGTTAAAGAAAGCGGAGAAAGCTGAAGAGGAAGCTGTAAAGGCTCTTGAGAAGGCTAGGAAGACAAAGGCGGATGTTCAGAAGAAGATTGCTGATAGCGAGGAGTTTATAAAGAAAACAGCTGAGTCTATCAAGTCTGCTGAAGAAGATTGTAAGAAGATATCTGCGGATGTCGTTGCTGCGAAGAAAGAGAATGAATCATTTAAGACCGCAAAAACGGAAGCTCAGGATGCACTTAATCAGGCCAAAAAGTCTCTTGTAGAGGCCGAAGATCTGCTCGCAAAGGCAGAAGCGTCAGCAGAAGAAGCTGAACAGATTGTTGAAGAGGCGAAGATATCAGAGGAAGTTGAAATCCAGAATGCTGAGAGTCAGGCTAAGCAGAAGTCGGATAAGATTAGTGCGGATGCCAAGCTCCGTGAAGCTAAGCATGAGGCATATGTTGCGTCAGAGGATGAAAAGTACGCCAATGCTGAGGCTGGGGAACTTGAGAAGGTTCAGACTGCAGCTATGAAAGCTGATAAAGATGCTGCAGATATGAAGAACAAGGCTGAAGCGGATGCAAAGAAACTTCTTGATGATGCCAAGAAAAAAGAGTCTGATATAAAGAATAAAATTTCAGAGCTTAAGACAGAACAGGCAGAAAGAGTAGTTGCAAGAAAAGAGGCTGCAAAGCAGGCAAAGGCTGAAGCCGAGGAGAAGAAGAAGAAAGATTTGTCTGCAATAGATAAGGCTGAGGCGGATGTAAAGAAACAGCTCGATGACATAAAGAGTAAGGCAAGTGCAGCTGCAAAGGTTCTTGAAAAGGCAATAAAGAGAGAAGAAGAATACAGAAAGCAGGAGGAACTTCTTAAAGAGGGTAAGATCGAGGAAGCTGCGAATGTTATCACTCAGGATGAAGAGGCAACGATGGCAGCATCCATAAGTGAAGTAGTTGCTGCAAGACGCAAATCACTTCCGGCAGAGGCAAAGTATCTTTATAAGTATCTTGGTGTTGAACCTGCAGGGGCTCAGATCGTCAATGTACTTCAGACACTTAAGGTAGACCCTAAGAGATCTAAAAATATTGTCATACTTGGACAGCACGGATTCGGACTTACAACCATAGGTGAGGATTTTGCCAAGTTCTATTATGATATGGGAATATGTAAGTCAGATGCTAAGGCTAAAGTTAAGGCAAAGGTCATAAACAGCGGTAAACTTGGTGGAGCCGTGGCAAAACTCAAGGGTGGATGTCTTATAATCGAGAGCGCAGGTCTTATAACTCCAGATAGATTTAAAGAAATGGTTGACATGTGTTCTCCGGAGAAGAATGATATCAAGATTATCCTGACTGGTGAAAAGACCGCACTCAGCAATATGCTTGCATCTAATATGACTCAGGCACGAGCTTTCAACAACCGTATTTATTTCGATCAGATTAACGAAAATGGTATGGTCAATGTTGCAGAGTGCTATGTTGAAGAGAAGGGATTCAAGCTTGAGAGTGGAGCAGATTCAGCCATAAAGAACCTTTTGATGGGAATGGAGTCCGGTAATATAGACAGACTTCTTGGTGCTATGGAAGATGCTATGAAGAAGGCTAAGAATAGGGATCCAATTGATAAAAAGGTTTTGAAAAAAGAAATAGTACAATAGTAATATAGACAGGTATGCTGTCGCTAAAGACAGAAATTTGTTGAAAAATAATATGCCAGTGCTTATAATATCAGTGTTATAAGTACTGGCATTAATTGTGTAAAGGAGATTTTGTATGCTTTCGACTGATATAGGAGTAGATTTAGGAACATCAAATGTATTGATAAGCGTCAGAGGCAAGGGGGTTGTTGTTAATCAGCCATCCGTTGTCGCATATGAAGTTTCCACAAAAAAGGTAATAGCGATAGGGATAAAAGCCAAGAAGATGATAGGTAAGACGCCGGAGAATATAGATGTTGTTAGACCACTCAACAAGGGAGTCATATCCGATTATACGATTGCGGAGATTATGCTCAAGGCATTTATTAGAAGTGCCATGGAGAAGAGATCAGGTGTGGGGAGACCTCGTATATGTGTTTGCGTTCCAAGCGGTGTAACCGAGGTGCAGAGAAGGGCGGTTGAAGAGGCTGTATATAAGACAGGAGCAAAGACGGTTTACGTTATGGAAGAACCTCTTGCTGCGGCTGTCGGAGCAAATGTTGATATTCATGAAGCTAAGGGTAGCATGGTTGTAGATATAGGTGGAGGAACCACTGATATAGCAGTTATATCACTTGGAGGCGCGGTGGAGAGCAGTTCCATCAAGTACGCCGGTGATGATTTTGACAACGCTTTGGTCAGGTATGTCAGAAGAAAGTATAATCTGCTTATTGGCGATCAGTCTGCCGAGAAAGCAAAGATAGCTATAGGTTCTGTTATAGAACGTGAGGATGATATAGAATATGTGATAAAGGGACGTGACTTGATAAAGGGACTTCCTAAGGCGGTAACCATAACGGCAAATGAAACGGTGGCAGCCTTTGAGGAGACAACAAATCATATCCTTGGAGCAATCCACAATGTTCTTGAGACTGCACCGCCTGAGCTGGTGGCTGATATTGCTGTGTCGGGTATAGTTCTCACCGGAGGCGGGAGTCTGATATACGGCATGGACACTCTCATAAAGGAGAGAACCGGCATAGAAGCATACGTTTCTGAGAAGGCACTTGAGGCTGTTGCGCTCGGTGCTGGAATGTCGGTGGTCATAAACGAAAAGAAAGACGAATAAACTTATGGAAAAAGATTTTTTGCCGATCTGTAGGGATGATATGGAGAAAAGAGGATGGTCAGAGGCAGACTTTGTATTTGTCATAGGTGATGCCTATGTTGACCATCCATCATTTGGTCCGGCTATCATAAGCAGATTACTGGAAAGATATGGATATAAAGTGTGTATAATAGCCCAGCCTGATTGGAAAAACGACAAAAGCATTGATGTTTTTGGAAAGCCAAGACTGGGTTTTTTGGTGTGCGGAGGAAACATGGACTCTATGGTCAACCACTACTCCGTATCAAAAAAGAGAAGACAGAAAGATGCATATTCACCAGGCGGAGAAATGGGACTCAGACCTGATTATGCAACAACCGTGTATTGTAATCTTATCAGAAGAACATACAAGGATGTACCGATCATAATAGGTGGTATCGAGGCCAGCCTCAGAAGAATGGCTCACTATGATTATTGGTCTGACAAACTTAAACATTCCATACTTGTGGATTCCTCTGCTGATATTCTGTCATACGGAATGGGCGAACACAGTATGATAGAGATAGCTGAGGCTCTTGACAGTGGCATCAATGTCAGTGATATCACATATGTGAGGGGAACCTGCTATAGGACCAAGGATATATCAGGTGTTTCGGAGGATGCTATATTGCTTCCGGATTACGACAGCCTTACACGGGACAGACTGGAGTATGCCAGGAGCTTTTATACACAGTATATAAATACGGATCCATACTCTGCAAAGACACTAGTTGAAGGGTATGGTAACAGAGGATATGTGGTGCAGAATCCACCTGCTTACCCACTTACACAGATGGAGATGGATGATGTGTACGATCTTCCTTACATGAATAACTATCATCCAATATACGAGTCAAAAGGTGGGATTCCTGCAATCTCGGAGATCAAATTCAGTCTGACGAGCAATAGAGGCTGTTTTGGAGGCTGTAGTTTCTGCGCACTTACATTTCATCAGGGAAGAATCATCCAGACTAGAAGTCATGAATCCTTGATAAGGGAGGCTGAGCAGATGACGCACGATCCGGATTTCAAAGGGTATATACATGATGTAGGAGGTCCAACGGCGAATTTCAGACATAAGTCATGTGCAAAACAGGATAGATATGGCGTGTGTACAAATAAACAATGCCTTTTCCCAGAACCGTGTAGGAATCTGAAGGTTGATCACAAAGATTACATTGAACTTCTTAGAAAACTTGAGGCTATTCCTGGCGTGAAAAAGGTGTTTATAAGATCGGGAATCCGATTTGACTATGTAATGGCAGATAGCAGTGATGAGTTTTTGAAAGAACTCTGTGAGAAGCATATAAGTGGACAACTCAGGGTTGCCCCAGAGCATGTGTCAGACAATGTTCTGAAGATGATGGGAAAACCGAAGAATAGTGTATATGAGAGTTTCATAGCCAGATACCAGAAGGTGAATGCGCGTACAGGCAAAAAACAGTTTGTCGTGCCTTATCTGATGTCGTCGCATCCTGGCTCTACGCTTAAAGAAGCAGTGGAGCTTGCGGAGTATGTGCGGGATATAGGGTATATGCCGGAACAGGTACAGGACTTTTATCCAACACCATCGACCATTTCTACATGTATGTATTATACTGGAGTCGATCCGCGTACGATGCAGCCGGTATACGTGCCGCATAATCCGCATGAGAAAGCAATGCAGAAAGCACTCATGATGTATAGAAAGCCTGAGAATTATGACCTTGTAAAAGAGGCACTCATAAAAGCTGGAAGACAGGATCTTATAGGCTTTGATAAAAAATGTCTGATAAGGCCTAGAAAAATGGAAAACAGTTCAGGACATGAACATAGACCTTCCAAGGGTAGAAATCAGAGTAGAAATTGCGTATGTTCGAATAATACAAGGAAAAATAATACAAACAACAAAAATTATAAAGAGGCACCTCAAAAAAACAAAAAAATTAAAGATAATGTCAGATCTGTGGGTGAAAACAAAAGGCATAAAAGAAAATAAGCAGTAAATGGTGATATTCATTTTTGGTTGCGTGGTACATGCTTTTGTGCTAGAATTATGGCAGATTGTGTGAACCTTTAGATTGTCGTGTACTGTTTTGGGTGAACAACGTGAATATACAATATATGGCGATCAAAAAGATTTATTATATATGTAGTCTTATGTCACACTAAAATTTTTAAACAATATTTTTTAAAATGGAGGATTTGAAAATGGCAAAGAAGATTGTTTTAGCAGGCGCATGTCGTACAGCTATCGGAACAATGGGTGGATCACTCAGCACAACACCAGCTGCAGAGCTTGGTTCAATCGTTATCAAGGAGGCTATTAACAGAGCAGGCGTTCCTGCTGATCAGGTTGATCATGTATACATGGGATGTGTTATCCAGGCTGGTCAGGGACAGAATGTAGCACGTCAGGCTTCAATAAAGGCTGGACTTCCAATCGAGACAACTGCTGTTACAGTTAACGTTGTCTGTGGTTCAGGTCTTAACTGTGTTCAACATGGCAGCACAGATGATTGAAGCAGGAGATGCTGATATCGTAGTTGCAGGTGGTATGGAGAATATGTCTATGGCTCCTTACGCTATGATGAAGGGTCGTTTCGGTTACAGAATGAACAATGGTGTACTCGTAGATACAATGGTAAACGATGCTCTCTGGGATGCGTTCAATGACTATCATATGATCAAGACAGCTGACAACATCTGTGAGCAGTGGGGTCTTACACGTGAGGAGATTGATGAGTTTGCAGCAAAGAGCCAGCAGAAGGCTGTTGCAGCTCAGGAGTCAGGTGCATTTGATGCTGAGATCGTTCCAGTTATGGTAAAGAAGAAGAAAGAGATGGTTGAGTTCAAGAAGGATGAGGGACCAAGACCTGGTACAACAGTTGAGACACTTTCAAGACTCAGAACAATCAATCCTAACGGATTTGTTACAGCTGGTAACGCTTCAGGTATCAATGATGGTGCTGCAGCTATCGTTGTTATGAGCGAGGAGAAGGCTAAGGAGCTTGGCGTTAAGCCTATGGCTACATGGGTAGCTGGAGCACTTGGCGGAGTTGATCCTTCAATCATGGGTATCGGACCTGTAGCTTCAACCAAGAAGGTTATGGCTAAGACTGGTCTCAAGATTGAGGACTTCGATGTTATCGAGGCAAACGAGGCATTTGCTGCACAGTCAGTAGCAGTTGCTAAGGAGCTTGGATTTGATGTTGACAAGCAGGTTAACCCTAACGGTGGTGCTATCGCTCTTGGACATCCAGTTGGAGCTTCAGGATGTCGTATCCTTGTTACACTTCTTCATGAGATGCAGGCAAAGGGTGCTAAGACAGGTCTTGCTACTCTCTGTATCGGTGGTGGAATGGGTTGCTCAACAGTCGTTAAGATCGAGGACTAATTCAAAGCGATATATATAATTCAAAACGGAGCTGACTACATTCCATGCAGCCAGCTTCTGTAAATCAGTATAAAAAGGAGATACATCATGGAGTTTGTAACATACGAACAGGATGGATACGTAGGAATTATCACAATCAACCGTCCAAAGGCTCTGAACGCACTCAATAGTGCAGTCCTTGAGGAGCTTGATGCTACATTCAAGGCAGTTGATCTTGATACAACAAGATGTCTTATTCTTACAGGTGCCGGCGAGAAGTCATTTGTTGCCGGAGCTGATATAGGTGAGATGTCAACACTCACAAAGGCAGAGGGAGAGGCCTTCGGCAAGAAGGGTAACGATGTGTTTAGAGCTATCGAGACATTCCCTATCCCAGTTATCGCAGCAGTGAACGGATTCGCTCTTGGCGGCGGATGCGAGATATCAATGAGCTGTGACATCAGAATCTGCTCTGAGAATGCAATATTTGGTCAGCCAGAGGCTGGTCTTGGAATCACACCTGGTTTTGGCGGAACACAGAGACTTGCACGTCTTGTAGGTGCAGGCATGGCTAAGCAGCTTATCTACACAGCAAGAAACATCAAGGCAGACGAGGCATACAGAATCGGTCTTGTGAATGCTGTTTATCCACTTGAGGAGCTCCTTCCAGCAGCTAAGAAGATGGCAGCCGGAATTGCAGCAAACGCTCCTATTGCAGTAAGAAACTGCAAGAAGGCTATCAATGATGGCTTACAGGTAGATATGGATCAGGCAATTGTTATTGAGGAGAAGCTTTTTGGTGACTGTTTCGAGACAGAGGATCAGAAGGCAGGAATGGGCAATTTCCTTGAGAAAGACAAGGAGAAGAAGCTTAAGGTTGTTCCTTTCCAGAATAAGTAATAATTAACAGTTCTGATATTAACATTTAGAATATGTGTCAGTTTTTCTGTGAAAAACTGACATGTAGCACCAGCCATTTGCCGTAGGCAAATTTTGTATGGCTGGTGTTCAACAGGGTGGGGAATCTGATAAAGGTAAACCATCCTAAATGTGTGATATAAGTATTATGGTAGCATGTTAAACGAAACGTATATGAATTTCTCATGTTTACCGGAAAAAAAAGATTTAGGAGGACATAAAAATGAAGGTTGGCGTAATTGGTGCAGGAACCATGGGTCAGGGCATTGCTAAGGCATTTGCTCAGGTTGACGGATACGAGGTTGCACTCTGCGATATCAAGCAGGAGTGGGCTGAAGGCGGTAAGGACAAGATCGCTAAGGGTTATGCAAGACTCGTAGAAAAAGGAAAGATGACACAGGAGAAGGTTGATGGTATTCTTGCCAGCATCACTCCAGGTCTTAAGGAAGACTTATGTGCAGACTGCGACCTTATCGTTGAGGCTGCTTTCGAGAACATGGAAGTAAAGAAGACAACATTTGCTGAGCTTGACAAGATCTGCAAGCCAGAGTGTGTATTCGCTTCAAACACATCATCACTTTCTATCACAGAGATTGGAAATGGTCTTACACGTCCTATGATCGGTATGCATTTCTTCAATCCAGCTGACAGAATGAAGCTTATCGAGGTTATCGCAGGTGTTAATACACCAGCTGAGATTGTAGAGAAGATCGTTAAGATCTCAGAGGAGATCGGTAAGACTCCTGTACAGGTTAACGAGGCTGCTGGATTCGTAGTAAACAGAATCCTCATCCCAATGATCAACGAAGCTGCATTCATCAAGATGGAAGGTGTATCAGATATAGCTGGTATTGATGCAGCTATGAAGCTCGGTGCTAACCATCCAATGGGACCACTTGAGTTAGGTGATTTCGTAGGTCTTGATATCTGTCTTGCAATCATGGATGTTCTGTACAATGAGACAGGTGACAGCAAGTATCGTGCATGTCCATTACTTCGTAAGATGGTACGTGGTGGCAATCTCGGTGTTAAGAGCGGCAGAGGATTCTATGTATACAATGCTGATCGTACAAAGACACCAGTTGATGCTCAGTAATAGTGCTAAGTAATATAATATATTTATGGAGGAATAATTAGAATGGATTTCGCTTTAGACAAGAAGTATGAAATGGCGCAGAATTTATTCAGAGAGTTCGCGCAGAATGAAGTAAAGCCTCTTGCTCAGGAAATTGACGAACAGCACAGATTTCCTAGAGAGACAGTTGAGAAGATGGCAAAGTATGGTTTCTTAGGAATTCCTGTTTCTAAGGAGTTAGGCGGACAGGGCTGTGATATTCTCACATATGCTATGTGCGTTGAGGAGCTTTCAAAGGTTTGTGGTACTACAGGTGTTATCGTATCAGCACACACATCACTCTGTGTTGATCCTATCGTAACATTTGGTACACCAGCTCAGAAAGAGAAGTATGTTCCTGATCTTGCTTCGGGCAGAAAGCTTGGTGCTTTCGGTCTTACTGAGCCAGGTGCTGGTACAGATGCTCAGGGACAGCAGACAAAGGCTGTACTTGACGGAGACGAGTGGGTACTTAACGGATCAAAGTGCTTCATCACAAACGGTAAAGAGGCTGACGTATATATCGTTATCGCCGTTACTGGTATCGTTGAGAAGCGTGGCAGAAAGATGAAGGAGATATCTGCATTCATCGTAGAGAAGGGTACACCTGGATTTACATTCGGTACAAAGGAGAACAAGATGGGTATCTGTGGTTCTTCAACATACGAGCTTATCTTCACAGACTGCCGTATTCCAAAGGATGCACTTCTTGGACAGAAGGGTAAGGGATTCAATATCGCTATGCATACACTTGATGGTGGTCGTATCGGTATCGCTGCTCAGGCTCTCGGTATTGCAGAGGGCGCTCTCGAGACAACTGTTAACTATGTTAAGGAGAGAAAGCAGTTCGGTAGATCAATCGCTCAGTTCCAGAATACACAGTTCGTTCTTGCAGATCTTGCAACAAAGATCGAGGCAGCTAAGCTTCTCGTATACAAGGCAGCAAGAAAGAAGGATGAGTACCAGAGCGGTGCTAAGGTTTCTTACTCAGTAGAGGCAGCTATGGCTAAGCTTTACGCAGCTGAGGTTGCTATGGAAGTTACTACAAAGTGTGTTCAGTTACACGGTGGTTACGGTTACATCAAGGAGTACGATGTTGAGCGTATGATGCGTGATGCTAAGATTACAGAGATCTACGAGGGAACTTCAGAGGTTCAGCGTATGGTTATTTCTGCAAACTTATTAAAGTAATATAGGAGGTACTTAACGTGAAGGTTATAGTTTGTATAAAGCAGGTACCTGATACAAAGGGTGGAGTACAGTTCAACCCAGACGGTACATTAAACAGAGCAGCAATGCTTACAATCATGAACCCTGATGATAAGGCAGGACTTGAGGCTGCACTTAGATTAAAGGATCAGTATGGTGCAGAGGTAACAGTTCTTACAATGGGTCTTCCAAAGGCTGCTGATGTTCTTCAGGAGGCAATCGCAATGGGAGCTGACAAGGGGGTCCTTGTAACAGATCGTGTACTTGGTGGAGCTGATACATGGGCTACATCAACAACAATTGCCGGAGCTCTCAGAAAGCTTGATTACGATCTGATCATCACAGGTCGTCAGGCTATCGATGGAGATACAGCTCAGGTTGGACCACAGATCGCTGAGCATCTTGGAATTCCTGTAATTTCATATGCACAGGAGATCAAGGTTGACGGAGACGCAGTTATCGTTAAGCGTCAGTATGATGACGGATATCATATGTTAAAGGCTAAGATGCCTTGCCTTGTAACAGCACTTTCTGAGTTAAATGAGCCAAGATACATGACTCCAGGTGGAATCTTCGATGCAGTTAATGCAGAGATCACAACACTTGGCAGAGCAGACCTTGTTGATGTTGATGATTCAAACCTCGGTCTTAAGGGCTCACCTACAAAGATTGCTAAGGCTTCAGATAAGGTAAGAAAGGGCGCAGGCGAGAAGGTTGTTCCTGATTCTCCAGATGAGGCAGTTAGCTATATTGTTGGCAAGTTAAAGGATAAGCATGTAATCTAATATAGTAAAGGAAAAGTGGTGAATAAAATGGGCGCAATGAACGCAGAAGAAATGAAGAACTACAAAGGCGTATTTGTCTTTGCACAGCAGGTAGATAATAAGTTAAGTGGTATTTCTTTCGAGCTTATCGGCGAAGGAAAGAGACTTGCAGAAAAGCTTGATGAGAAGGTAACTGCAGTACTTATCGGTTCAGATGTTAAGGGTCTTGTAGATGAGCTTGCAGAGTACGGCGCAGACAGAGTTATCGTTGTTGACGATCCAGAGCTCAAGGATTACAGAACAGAGCCATATGCACACGCACTTGCATCAGTTATCAATGAGTACAAGCCAGAGATCGTTTTAGTTGGTGCTACAGCAATCGGTAGAGATCTTGGTCCAACAGTTTCAGCTAGAGTTGCTACAGGTCTTACAGCAGACTGTACATTACTTGAGATCGGTGATTTCCCTCTTGTTGCACTTCCAAATCAGGAGCAGAAGCACAATCAGCTTCTTATGACACGTCCTGCATTCGGTGGTAACACAATTGCTACAATCGCATGTCCTGACAACCGTCCACAGATGGCAACAGTTCGTCCAGGTGTTATGCAGAAGCTTGACAAGGTAGCTGGTAAGAAGGCAGAGGTTATCGAGTATAATCCAGGATTCGTACCAAACAACAAGTATGTTGAGATCCTTGAGATCTCAAAGGCTATCTCAGATATCAAGGATATCATGGATGCTAAGATCCTTGTTTCAGGTGGTCGTGGAGTTGGCTCAGCAGAGAACTTCAAGCTCCTTGATGATCTTGCAGAGGTACTTGGCGGACAGGTATCATGCTCACGTGCAGTTGTTGATTCAGGCTGGAAGCCAAAGGAGCTTCAGGTTGGTCAGACTGGTAAGACAGTACGTCCACAGGTATACTTCGCAATCGGTATTTCAGGTGCTATCCAGCACGTAGCTGGTATGGAAGAGTCAGACATCATCGTTGCTATCAACAAGGATGAGGATGCTCCTATCTTTGATGTAGCTGACTATGGTGTAGTTGGAGATCTCAACAAGATCGTTCCAGCTCTTACAGAGGCTATCAAGGCAGAGCTTGCTAACAAGTAATTAACAGGCTGTTTGCTATATAGATAATTTTGAAATTATCAACTATGAGAAAAACGCTTCGCGAGTTTCTCAAGTTATCGCGGTAGTCGCCAAGGTCTCGTGCAAGCACGGACTTTGGCTCGTTGCTCGCGTAAATTATAAAGTCCCCCTCTTGGATTTGATGTTCAAGAGGGGGACTTTTTGACGTGGAAGATTTTGACGTGGAAGATTATGTTATGGAAGATTTTGCCATGGAATTTTTGGGAGAGTAGATTATATAGCTAACAATAATGGCTTGTTTTTGTATTTTGGTTAGTTTTAGGCGTATTTTCCACAAAATTATCTCTTTTTAATCAGTTTCATAGAAAATGTGACAATATCATGTAAGTTTGTATCTTTTTGCATTATATTTTGGATTTGGGTACAATTTTGTGCTCTAAAAAATAAAAAAGCAAAAATAAAAAACAAAAATCTGCAATTCTGTTACAATCAGAAATTGGGAATCCAATACAAGTGTATTGTAAATAAACAAAAATAATGTAGTATTAATTAGTTTGAATATAGTAGATAAAGAGAGTATGCATGTGAAGATAAGTACAGTACATGCGAAAGCAAGTGCAAATGAGGATAAACACAAATGGCAGGTACAGTAAGTACGGTATGCACAGTAGTAGAACATGCAGAAGAGAGGTACATATGAAAGAGAAAGATAGCGTTATTGATAACGTAAAATCAGCTGATAGCAGGAAAACATCTGATAAAAAAATAATATCTGATAATAAAACAATGTCTGCTACTGGAAAGCCATCCGCTGGCGAGAACAGAGAGAATAAGATGGGTGTTATGTCGGAGGGAAAGCTTCTTATGTCTATGTCGCTTCCTATGATTATTTCTATGCTTTTCCAGGCTATGTATAATGTTGTAGACAGTGTGTTTGTATCCAGGTTCAGCATGGATGGCCTTACGGCTGTGTCCACAGCATTCCCGATACAGAATCTGATGATAGGTGTTTTTTCAGGACTGGGAGTAGGTTTTAATGCGTTTATATCCAAGGCTCTTGGTGAGAAGAAGTTTGACAGGGCAAATGAGGTTGCCAGACAGGGAATATTCCTTGAGGCGATAGGATATGTGATATTTCTGATAATAGGACTATTTTTTGCAAGAACATTTATGGTGAGCCAGACAGGTGATGCGCAGGTTATCCAGTACGGAACGGAATATCTGGAGGTGTGCTGCTGCTGTGCTTTTGGTATAGCTTTCCAGATGACATTTGAGAGACTCTTGCAGTCCACAGGTCGTACAATGTACAGTATGATAACTCAGATACTTGGTGCTGTCATCAATCTTATACTTGATCCTATCATGATATTTGGACTCCTTGGATGCCCTAGGATGGGTGTTAAGGGGGCAGCCATCGCGACAGTATGTGGTCAGTGCATAGCTGGAACTTTGGCTATGATCTTCAATATCAAGAAGAATCCGGATCTCCATATCACTCTGAGGAAATTCAGACCACATGGAGAGATAATTGGCAAGATACTCGGCGTTGGCGTGCCGTCGGTTATCATGGTTGCAATAGGTTCTGTGATGAATTATTTTCTGAATCTTATACTGTTTTCGTTCTCCAAGTTGGCAGTTGCTGTATTTGGAGCTTACTTCAAGGTTCAGAGTATGGCGTTTATGCCTGTGTTCGGATTAAATAACGGGATGATACCGATAATTTCATACAACTATGGAGCGCAAAGACCGGACAGGATGAAGAGAACTATGAAGCTGGGAGTTATGTTGGGCTGTTCCATTATGCTGTTCTGCCTTGTTATCATGCAGGTATTCCCTGGACAGATACTCAAGATATTTGATGCTACAGATGATATGCTGTCCATGGGAATCCCTGCTGTCAGGATCATGAGCATAGCGTTTATATTTGCGGGATTTTCAGTAACATGTTCTGGAATGTTCCAGGCCGTTGGAAAGGGTGTATACAGTATGATAGTGTCCATGGCGAGACAGCTCTTTGTCATACTTCCTGTAGCGTATTTCCTTTCAAAGGCAATGAACAGTGTGAATGGCGTGTGGATGGCGTTCCCTATTGCAGAAGTTTTCAGTGTAATTATATCAACATTTCTTCTTCTAAGAGTGTATAAAATGATAGTAAAACCTTTGGAAAGAGGAAAGATAGAGTAAAATAAGAGAATGATATACGGAGGAAATGCAATAATATAGACATAGCGCGTGGCATTTGTATTGTGATAGAATACTATATAGTAGTATAGTTTTCATATGATGAACGCAGTTTTGCATTTGTCGCAAATAGATGGCAGAAAAGAAATGGAAAGAGAGCGGATATGGGAAAAATGATATATATGGATCATGCGGCAACAACGGCGGTGAGACCTGAAGTGCTCGATGCCATGCTGCCTTACTTTACAGAAAAATATGGAAATCCCTCAGGCGTGTATACATTTGCGTCCAAAAATAAGGACGTAATAAATGTGGCAAGGGATATAATTGCCGATTCCCTTGGGGCGAAGCCTGAGGAGATCTACTTCACCGGGGGAGGCTCTGAGTCGGACAACTGGGCTCTTAAGTCCGTTGTTGAAGCCTTCCAGGATAAGGGAAAGCATATAATCACAACCAGTATAGAACACCATGCCATTCTTCACACATGCCGGTATCTGGAGAAGCTGGGTTTTGATGTGACATACCTTGACGTGGACGAAAAGGGGCTGGTGAATCCGGATAAGCTGAAAGCAGCCATAAGACCAGACACAATATTGATATCTGTTATGGCAGCCAACAATGAGATAGGAACCATAGAGCCAATCAGCAGAATTGGAGCCATAGCACATGAACATGGAATTCTGTTTCACACGGATGCAGTTCAGGCGTATGGACAGATTCCGCTTGATGTAAATGCCATGAATATAGATTTGCTCAGCAGCAGCGGTCATAAGCTTAATGGTCCAAAGGGAATCGGATTTCTGTATATACGGAGTGGAATAAAGCTTGGAAGCTTTATACATGGAGGCCAGCAGGAGCGTGGGCGTCGTGCTGGAACTGAGAATGTACCGGGAATCGTTGGAATGGGCAAGGCTGCCGAGCTTGCGGTTCTATCTATGGAAGATAGAATGAAATGGGAGACAGACATAAGAGATCATATGATTCATAGAATCTTGTCGGAGATACCATATTCAAGGCTGAATGGACATGAGAAAGACCGACTTCCTAACAATGTGAATGTGAGCTTTCAGTTTGTTGAAGGAGAAACGATCCTTATCATGCTTGATATGGTGGGAATATGCGCTTCTGCAGGCTCTGCGTGCACATCAGGTTCTGTTGATCCATCACATGTACTGACAGCTATTGGTCTTCCAAAGGAGATATCACATGGTGCTGTTAGACTTACACTTGGATATGAGAATACCATGGACGAGGCAGATGCTGTGGTAGATAATCTCAAGAGGATTGTGGAAAATCTCAGAAAGATGTCACCTGCATATCAGGATTTTGTCAGTAGAAATAAATAATTTGCAAAATACATGCTCTTGAACATAATGCAGGATAAAAGATAGCATTAAAATAAAAATATACTACAGTTATTATTTATTATAAAGAGGAAATGAAGTTGATTGATACAGATAAGAAGACAGTATGTGTAGGTATGTCGGGCGGAGTTGATTCGTCGGTTGCCGCACTTTTGCTCAAGGAGCAGGGCTACAATGTAATAGGAGTTACCATGCAGATATGGCAGGACGAGGACAGGGACGTGGTGAGTGCCCATGCTGGATGCTGCGGGCTGTCAGCAGTTGACGATGCCAGACGTGTGGCGTCGCAGCTCGATATTCCGTATTACGTTATGAACTTCAAGGAAGAATTTAAGAAGTACGTAATAGACTATTTTGTGGACGAGTATAAGCATGGCAGAACCCCAAATCCATGTATCGCCTGCAACAGATATGTAAAATGGGAATCGCTGCTCACAAGATGCATGGCGATTGGTGGTGATTATATAGCCACAGGTCATTATGCAAGAATAATCCAGCTCCCAAACGGCAGATATACTCTCCAGGAGGCCAGGGGAATAGATAAGGATCAGACATATGCACTCTACAATCTCACCCAGGAACAGCTTGCCAGGACTCTCATGCCAGTTGGAGAATACAGCAAGCCTGAGATCAGAAAGATCGCAGAGGATCACGGACTTATGGTGGCTCACAAGCCGGACAGCCAGGATATATGCTTTGTGCCAGATGGAGATTACGCCGGTTATCTTGAGAACGAAGCAGGACTTAAGGCGGTTCCGGGAGATTTTGTAGACATACATGGCAATGTGATTGGAAGACATAAGGGAATCATACACTACACCATAGGACAGAGAAAAGGACTTGGACTTGCGATGGGACATCCAGTATTTGTGGTGGACATCATACCTGAGACAAATCAGGTCGTGATAGGAGAGAACGGAGACGTATTCTCAGAGAGGCTCACATGCAACAGACTGAACTTCATGTCCATAACGGATCTCACAGAGCCTATGCATGTCAAGGCGAAGATCAGATATAACCACAAGGGAAGCATGTGCACGATCAGGAAGATAGATGAAGATCTGGTTGAGGCGGTATTTGACGAACCGGTCAGAGCTGTGACAAAGGGACAGGCAGTTGTATTCTATGAGGGCGACCATGTGCTTGGCGGCGGAAGTATCTGCTGATCACAGCGGATTGAATTCCGGCTTTCTGTTCTTGAAGGTGCAGTAATATCTGTAACCGAGTGATGTGAGGGCATCCCTTGCATATGTCTCAAAATCATAGCACAGATATTCGGGCTTGTGTGCATCAGATCCCACTGTGATGATCTCGCCACCCATATCCTTGTAGAGTTTCAGGATATCCATGTGAGGATGTGCGTAACTCATATTCTTGTACAGACTTCCAGTATTGATCTCTATACCTTTTCCCTTTGGGATGATTTCCTTGAAAATCTGTTCAAATACTTCCTTATAATCTGACATCCTGAAGATCTTCTCGCCTGATGGGCAGTATCTTACTACGTAGTCAAGATGACCATATACGTCAAAGTCATCTATCAGAGTCACATTCTCAAGAATGGACTCAAAGTAATCACGTATACCTTCTATCTCTGTACGTCCCTCATAGTAAGCTGGATAGTATGGGTCGAGGCCCCTGACAAGGTGTGATGATCCTATGATAAAGTCCAGTTCATTTTTGTATTTATCAGCAATGTCCCTTGCCTTGCCGGCAACCGTATTCATGAGACCGAGTTCCACGCCGCTTCTCACGTCAATCCGATCTCCGTATCTGTGTCGTATTTCGTCTATCGCAGCAAAGTACGAATCGAAATCAAGCTGGAAGTCAAAACCGTCCTCCGGATTGATAGGAAAGTCTATATCGTGGTGATCTGTCAGACAGATCTTTGGAATTCCAAGTTGTATTGCCTTCTGGATTATACTGTCCAGTGGAGCGGAAGAGTCGCTTGAGAACTCCGAATGTATATGCGAATCACAGATGATCATTTTCTGTATACCTCCGTTTATAATCATTGCGTTTCATATTATAACATAAAACACTGAAAAAAATATATAAAGTAAAGTTGTTGAGTAATCCTATTATTATCAAATTGTAGTAGAAACATTTTTTCTATAGTCTCAGCCCATTAGTATAATTTGTTAAAACAAATTTGTCTATTTTGGATAGATGATAACTAAAAAAATGAGATTAAGGCTTGAAATTTATACCTAAAGAATGTATGATTAGCTTGTGTATTTAACACGATTTATTTGCTACGTTCCCGCGTAGCAGATTGATAAATACTTTTATTATATTTCAAAAACCTAGGAGGAATAAAAAATGGCAGTAAAAGTAGCAATTAACGGTTTTGGACGTATTGGTCGTCTTGCATTCAGACAGATGTTCGGTGCAGAGGGTTATGAAGTTGTTGCAATCAACGATTTAACAAAGCCTTCAATGCTTGCAGATCTTCTCAAGTACGATACAGCACAGGGTGGATACTGTGGCAAGATCGGTGAGAACCTTCACACAGTTTCAGCTGATGATGAGGCTAACACAATCACAGTTGATGGTAAGACTCTTACAATCTACAAGGAGGCAGATGCAAACAACCTTCCTTGGGGTAAGATCGGTGTTGATGTAGTTCTTGAGTGTACTGGTTTCTACTGCTCAAAGGAGAAGTCAATGGCTCATATCAATGCAGGTGCTAAGAAGGTTGTTATCTCAGCTCCAGCTGGAAACGATCTTAAGACTATCGTATTCTCAGTTAACCAGGATACATTAACAGCTGATGATCAGATTATCTCAGCAGCTTCATGTACAACTAACTGTCTTGCACCAATGGCTAAGGCTCTTAATGACTATGCTCCAATCCAGTCTGGTATCATGTCAACAATCCACGCTTACACAGGCGATCAGATGATACTTGACGGACCACACAGAAAGGGCGATTTAAGAAGAGCTAGAGCAGGTGCTGCTAATATCGTTCCTAACTCAACAGGTGCTGCTAAGGCTATCGGTCTTGTTATCCCAGAGTTAAATGGCAAGCTTATCGGATCAGCTCAGAGAGTTCCAGTTCCAACAGGTTCAACAACAATCCTTACAGCAGTTGTTAAGGGTGCTGATGTAACAGTTGATGGAATCAACGCTGCAATGAAGGCTGCTGCTTCAGAGTCATTCGGTTACAACACAGATCCAATCGTTTCATCAGATGTTATCGGTATGAGATATGGTTCATTATTTGATTCAACTCAGACAATGGTATCAAAGATCGCTGATGATTTATATGAGGTTCAGGTTGTTTCATGGTATGACAATGAGAACTCATACACAAGCCAGATGGTTAGAACAATCAAGTACTTCGCAGAGTTAGCATAAGTTATTTCAAGCTATAATTAGCTTTTATAATGTAAGCTCATTTAAAAGTATTTATTAGACCTAATAGAGGGTCCGGTCTCCAAGGACCGGGTCCTTTTTTCTTCGTAGGAAGCAATTATGCGTTTCTATGTTCCCGCATAAGAGCGGGTAGGTAGCTGGGCAGAGGACAACTTATAGTTTTCTGTTCTATAACATTATTTAGGAGGAATTAGAAATGTCATTAAACAAGAAATCAGTAGATGATATCAATGTTAAGGGCAAGCGCGTGCTTTGCAGATGCGACTTCAATGTACCATTAAAGAACGGAGAGATCACAGACGAGAACAGACTCGTTGCAGCTCTTCCTACTATCAAGAAGCTTATCGCTGATGGTGGAAAGGTTATCCTTTGTTCACACCTTGGAAAGGTTAAGACAGAGGAGGACAAGCAGACTAAGACTCTTGCACCGGTTGCTAAGAGACTTACAGAGCTCCTCGGACAGGAAGTTAAGTTCGTACCAAGCCTTGAGGTTGTTGACGATACAGTTAAGGCTGCAGTTGACGCTATGAAGGACGGAGAGGTTATCCTTCTTGAGAATACTCGTTTCAGAGCTGAGGAGACAAAGAACGGAGAGGCTTTCTCTAAGGATCTTGCAAGCATCTGTGATGTATTTGTAAATGATGCATTCGGAACAGCTCACAGAGCTCACTGCTCAAACGTTGGTGTTGCTGGACTTGTTGACACAGCAGTAGTTGGTTACTTAATGCAGAAGGAGATCGACTTCCTTGGCAATGCAGTAGAGAACCCAGTTAGACCATTTGTAGCTATCCTCGGTGGTGCTAAGGTTGCTGACAAGCTCAATGTTATTTCAAACCTTCTTGAGAAGTGTGATACACTTATCATCGGTGGTGGTATGGCTTACACATTCCTTAAGGCTAAGGGATATGAGATCGGTAAGTCACTTGTAGATGATTCTAAGATCGATTACTGTAAGGAGATGATGGCAAAGGCAGAGAGCCTTGGCAAGAAGCTTCTTCTCCCAGTTGATACAGTTATGATCGAGGATTTCCCTAACCCTATCGACGATCCAAGCATCAAGACAGAGATATTTGACGCTGACAAGATGCCTGCAGACAAGGAAGGCTGTGATATCGGACCTAAGACTATCAAGCTTTACTCAGACGCAGTTAAGACAGCTAAGACAGTTGTTTGGAATGGACCTATGGGTGTATTCGAGAACCCAATACTTGCAGCAGGTACAAAGGCAGTTGCAGCAGCACTTGCTGAGACAGACGCTACAACTATCATCGGTGGTGGAGATTCAGCAGCAGCTGTTAACCAGCTTGGTTACGGTTCAAAGATGAGCCACATCTCAACAGGTGGAGGAGCTTCACTTGAGTTCCTTGAGGGTAAGGAGCTTCCAGGTGTAGCAGCAGCTAACGACAAGTAATTTATATATCGTATAGATATAAAGATTATAACGGTGGATGCCGGCAGAGTCTCTGACATGTCCGGCATTCATCAAAAAAATACATTATAAGAGGTAGATTGCAATGGCAAGAAAGAAGATTATTGCAGGTAACTGGAAGATGAACAAGACTCCTAGCGAGGCTGTTGAGCTTGTTAACCTGTTAAAGGACTTAGTAAAGAATGATGACGTAGATGTAGTATACTGTGTACCAGCTATCGATATCGTACCTGTTGTTGAGGCAACAAAGGGAACAAACGTAGCTGTAGGTGCAGAGAATATGTACTTCGAGGAGAGCGGAGCTTACACAGGTGAGATCTCAGCAGCAATGCTTGTAGATGCAGGTGTTAAATATGTTATCATCGGACATTCAGAGCGTCGTGATTACTTCAAGGAGGATGATGTTCTTCTCAACAAGAAGGTTAAGAAGGCATTTGAGGCTGGTATCACACCTATTCTTTGCTGTGGTGAGTCACTTGAGCAGAGAGAGCTCGGTGTTACTATGGACTGGATCCGTCTCCAGATCAAGTCAGACCTCGCTGGCGTAACAGCAGATCAGGTTAAGTCAATGGTTATCGCTTACGAGCCGATCTGGGCTATCGGAACAGGTAAGACAGCTACATCAGATCAGGCACAGGAAGTATGTAAGGGAATCCGTGATCTCATCGCTGAGATCTACGATACAGATACAGCTGAGGCAGTAAGAATTCAGTACGGCGGTTCTATGAACGCTGGCAACGCTGCTGAGCTCCTTGCAAAGCCAGACATCGATGGTGGTCTTATCGGCGGTGCTTCACTCAAGGCTGATTTCGGTCAGGTTGTAAATGCCGGAAAGTAATTTTAAACAGGCCAAAATATATTAGTTTTAGATTAAATCTGATATAGAATATTGAAAGGGATTATCAAGTGCTTTATCACAAGGTAATCCCTTTTGTTTACGCTTAGAAAAACAAGGTGGTATATTTCAGGAACTAAGTATTGTTTTTATGAAATGGGGTTTGCCTGAAATTTATATTTCTATAGTTCGCAGGTGTTAGACCAGTATGTATTTTGAACTGTTCGGTAAAATAACTCTGACTTGGAAATGCGAGAGTCTGTGCTATCTGGGCAGGGCTATAATCAGAGTACATGAGCATGTTCCTTGCAGTATCAAGTTTTAGCATTTTTATATAATGTCCGATATTATCTCCGGTCTCTTTTTTGAACAGCCTTGACAGGTATGACGGGGTGAGATTGACACGTTTTGCCAGAAGTTCAACAGTGATCCTAGTATGCAGATGATCGTATATGTAGTCTATGCATTCTGCGACCGGTTTGGAGCATATGGAATTTTTCTTAAGGTTTCGCATTTTTTTTGCATAGTCGATGCACATGAACGCATGTAATTCAGATATATCCTCCACAGACTTCATTGTATCTGACTTTTTTATATAAAAATCACTGAGATTGTAAGCAGTTGCCACATCGAGACCACCTTCAATACAGTATCTTGCAACAAGGGCTGTTGTTATGACAAAATGATATCTTATGTTGTTGACCGGTTTTTCAGATAGTAAGCCGAGTCCTTTTTTATCCTTAAGTGGTGAGGCTTTACACAATTCTTTAACCAGTTCTGTATCTCCATTTTGTATTATTGAGTAAAATTCAAGTTCAGGGTTATAGGGCGCTCTGTTGGTTGAATCTTCGCGTCTTATAAATTCCTGGTAGAATATTTCCTTTGAGTATTTCATATGTGTATAAATCCTTTCTAGTAAATTGTGTCAGTGTAAAAATTTATATGTTATCAAAAGTTTATAAAAGTCTTACTTTACAACTCCTCTATAATATATCATGTAAACGATATAAAAAGCAATAAAACGATATATGACAAATGGATAAGATGTTATTATCAAAATACTTTATAAAGATGCGACGTCGTAAATATTATCATTTTATTTTTGGAGAGGAGTATTTTATGAGAAGGTTAAAACAGCTTGTGGCTATGATGCTTGTGGTTTGTATGTTGATCACTCTGTGTCCATCAGACGTTAGCGCTAGAACATCAAAAGCTGCGGTAAAGTCTGTAACTGTGACAAATCTTGTCACAAATAAACTTGTACTAAAAAAGGGTACAAAGTTTCAGGTGAAACCTAGAGTTGTAGTTACAGGTAAGATCAGTAAAAAAGTAACATATGTATCATCAAATAAGAAGATAGTTACAGTAGACAACAAGGGTGTTGTCAAAGCAGTAAAATCAGGAAAAGCGGTTGTAGCAGTAAAGAGTGCTGCAAACCCAAGGGTAATGTACAAGTTTAATGTTTATGTTGGGGTTCCTACGAAGGCTGTTAAATTGTCTGCAAAGGCTGTGAATATGTTTAAAGGAACCAGCAGGACGTTAAAAGCTTCAATTGCTCCAAAGAATGCCACATATAAGGGAATTCAGTGGTCATCATCAGATAAAAGAATAGCAACAGTTTCCTCGAAAGGTGTTGTAAAAGCAGTTAAGGTTGGAACAGTATATATAACTGCGAAGGCTATGGATGGAAGTGGCAAATATGCAAGATGTAAGATTACAGTAAAACAGCCAGTTACTTCTATCAAGCTTTCAGCGGCAACACTCACTATCACAGAGGGAAGCAGTAAAACTCTTACAGCTACTGTCGCTCCTGCATCGGCAACCAGAAAGACGTTAAGTTGGACATCGAGCAATAAAAAGATTGCAACGGTTTCAGCAAAAGGCGTTGTGAAGGCTATAGCACCAGGTACAGCTACAATCACAGCAAAAGCTGCTGACGGTTCAGGAAAGAAAGCAACATGTAAAGTGACTGTAAAGAAGAAGGTGACTGTAGAAAATAAATACGAGTCGCAGGGGTATAAACTCTTATGGCATGATGAATTTGACGGAACAGAGCTCAACCGTGATATTTGGAATGTTGAACTCCATGAGCCTGGCTGGGTTAATAATGAGCTTCAGGCATATGTTGATTCTGAAGATAATATAAAGGTTAAGAATGGCACACTTATTATAAGCTCGAAGAAAAAAGTAAATGAGGATGGTTCCATATCATATACATCAGGAAGAGTAAACACACAGAATAAGCAGGATTTCAAGTATGGCAGAGTACAGTTCAGAGCAAAGGTTCCTACAGGTAAGGGCTATCTTCCTGCAGCATGGATGATGCCTACAAATGAGAGTCTGTATGGACAGTGGCCTAGATGTGGTGAGATAGATGTGATGGAGGTTCTTGGAGACAATACATATACAACCTATGGAACGATTCACTATGGCAATCCGCATTCAGAGTCACAGGGAAAATATACACTTTCAAATGGAAAGTCATTTGCGGACAGCTATCATGTATTTACATGCGACTGGGAGCCTGGAAAAATTACATGGTATGTAGATGGAGTTAAGATGCATGAGGAAAATGACTGGTATTCAACGACAGCAGGAAAGGGAACTGTTACATATCCTGCACCATTTGATCAGCCATTCTACGTGATACTTAATCTTGCAGTTGGTGGCAACTGGCCTGGAAATCCTGACGCAGATGCAGATTATATCAACAGTGAAAGTCTGTATGTTGATTATGTAAGGGTATACCAGAAGGATTCTTATGATGAAAATGTGACAAAGCCAGAGCGTGAAGTTATAATTCGTGATCCGGATGAAAATGGCAATTATGTAATAAATGGTGATTTTAGTGAGACCGAGGATCTGGGAGATGCAGAAAACTGGATTTTTATGGCGCAGAATGGCGGCGAAGGAACAGCGGTCATCGAGAACAATACAATCAACATAAATACAGCTGATGCTGGTACAGTTGATTACAGTATTCAGCTGGTACAGCCTGATATTCCTGTAGAAAAAGGTGCCACATACAAGCTTTCATTTGATGCGTGGGCGGATGAGGCGAGAACAGGCATAATTGATGTCTCAGCGCCAACCAGATCATGGGGAAGATATCTTAAGGATACAAAATTTGATATGACAACAGAGAAACAGACATTTGAGTATGAGTATACGATGACTGATTCATCTGATGATAAGGGAAGAATAGAATTCAACTTCGGCAATCAGGGAAGCGTGGCTGGTGTACATATTACAAATGTAAAGCTGATAAAGACAAATCAGACTGAGATAGTCGACAAGAAGACGATCCTCGCTGATGGAAACCTTGTTTACAATGGAGAATTTCAGGAAGGAACAGGAAGACTTGGATATTGGACAGTCAGCAACAATTGCGGTGCTGAGTATAAGGTGACAGGTCTGTCTGACGGAAGAAGATTTTCATACAAGTCATTGGATGAGAGTGTAGATGGCAACTTCATATTATCACAGGATGAGCTTGCGTATGCCCCAAATACAAAGTATGTACTTAAATTTGACGCTGAGAGTGCAACTGAGGGAAAGAATATAATTATCACTACAGGAGATTCAAAGTTTGCTGTAACTCTGGATAAAGGAATTAAGAATTATGTTTACAAGTTTGAAACCGGAGAAGAAGTGACTGACAGTTCAATCAGCATTGATTTTGGTAACAGCGGAGAAGTTCTGTTAGACAATGTGAAGATAATGCAGGATTCACTTCTTCTCAATGGAGATTTTTCAGCAGATTTTGCTGGATATGATGTGTATATAGACAGCAGTGCGGATGCAGATGCTGTTGTGGACAGCCAGAAGGAGAACAATGCTGCTGATTTCACAATAAAGAATTCAGGTGATCAGAACTGGAAGATACAGCTCAAACAGAATAATATCAAGCTTGAGAAAGGTCAGTGGTACAAGCTTTCATTTGATATAAAGAGCTCTGTGTCGAGAACTGTTCAGTACGCAATACAGAGAGATGGAAGCACGCATAAGGATAGTACAGGTGCAGAGGACTGGACACCATATGTTCAGGAGACAGTAAAGCTTGATGCATACGATCAGGCTGATCAGAAATATATGACTGTTTCAAACACATTCCAGATGGCCTGTGACACAGACGAAGAGAGTATTTTCAATATTGCACTTGGCGCAGGCGGAGAAAATGGTTCGGCAATTACTGATCAGCATAGAATCTGTATTGACAATATTGTCCTTGAAAAGACTTCAGCTCCAGAGATAGATGTGCCTGTAGGCAAGAATCTTATCACAAATTCAGAATTTGAGATGAGTGAGGATGGTAGCCTTGCTGGTTGGGAAAATGCAGTAACTGCTCCTGGAGATGCCACATTTGAGGCTGGAGATGGAAAGATCACATACAGTGTTGCAAACGTGGGTGAGGCAGACTGGAACATCCAGCTTAAGCAGATGGGATTATCTCTTGAGCAGGGCGAGTCATATACGCTTAAATGTACATTGGTTTCTGATGTTGATAGAGTTGTGAAGGTTGCTGTTATGACTCCTTCAGCCGGATATGCATGGCATGGCGGTGAAGATGTAGTTCTTACAGCTGGTGAGGCTAAGGATGTAACACTCACAATTACACCTAAGGAAGAAGTTTTCACAGATGGTATCACTGTTGATACAGGTGCCGGATTATTCTTCTCAATGGGATATGTTGAAGGATACACACTTGGAGCACATACAGTTTCTATATCAAATGTATCATTTGTAAAAAACTAAATTTGACCCCTAAAAAATAATATATACCCTTAGGCAGCGGCGAATCGTCGCTGCCTTTTTCATTGTGGCCATAGCAGGATTTTAGTGAATTTTTAAATGATTTGACAGTCAGAATGGGTGTTTGTATGAGAAAATAAAATATGATATAATGAGCATTGCGACGGATGCGCTTGCGCAAGACGTCATAATGCGAATGCCCTCATTGAGCCGACAGGCGATATGATATAATGAGCATTGCGACGGATGCGCTTGCGCAAGACGTCATAATGCGAATGCCCTCATTGAGCCGACAGGCGATATGTTAAAATAAAACAAGATTTTTCCCAAATAATAATGAAAGGATAAAATGGTATATAAATTTATGAAAAAACTTATCTCATGGAACGTAAATGGAATAAGGGCATGCGCCGGTAAAGGCTTCATGGATTTTTTTAACAGCATAGATGCAGACATATTCTGTATACAGGAGTCCAAGATGCAGGAGGGACAGCTCACACTTGATATGCCAGGATATTATCAGTATTGGAACTATGCGGATAAGAAGGGATATTCAGGTACGGCTATTTTCACAAAAGAGAAATCTTTAAGTGAAACAAAAGGTATAGGCATAGATGAACACGACCATGAGGGTCGTGTCATAACACTTGAATATGAGAACTTCTACATGGTGACTGTATATACGCCAAATTCACAGAACGAGCTTGCAAGGCTTGATTACCGGATGAAGTGGGAGGATGATTTCAGAGCATATCTGAAAAAGCTTGAGGAGAATAAGCCTGTTATAGTGTGCGGTGATATGAATGTGGCTCACAATGAAATAGATCTGAAAAATCCAAAGACAAACAGGAAGAATGCGGGATTTACTGATGAGGAAAGAGAGAAGATGACGGTGCTTCTAGATGATGGCTTCATCGACACATTCAGATATTTTTATCCGGATCAGGAAAATATCTATTCATGGTGGTCGTACAGATTTAAGGCAAGGGAGAAGAATGCCGGATGGCGTATCGACTACTTCCTCACATCGGAAAGTCTGAAGGATAAACTTATCGATGCCAAGATCCACACCGATATCATGGGATCTGATCATTGTCCGGTTGAGCTGGATATCGACATGTAGTATGCGCTGAAAATACAAAAATGCAAAAACAAGTGATAATATTTACAGGTATATGTATCTAATATAACAAAAAACATGATAAAGCGAGTCATCACAGCTTGAAAAATTGACATTATATAAGTATAATCTCAATGAATGAATTATGATTAAGAGGCATTTAGCCGGAATAAATAAAAAGGAGAAAAATTATGAGTAAGAAACCAGTAGTTTTAATGGTCCTCGATGGATATGGTCTCAGTGACAAGATAGAGGGTAATGCAGTAGCACTTGCAAAGACGCCTGTTATGGACAAGCTTATGGCTACAGCACCATTTGTGCAGGGCGCAGCTTCAGGACTTCCTGTAGGACTTCCAGACGGTCAGATGGGCAATTCAGAGGTAGGTCATATGAATATCGGCGCAGGCCGTATCATATATCAGGAGCTTACAAGAATCACAAAGGCAATCGCTGATGGAGATTTCTTTGAGAACGAGGAGATGCTCGCTGCAATAGAGAACTGCAAGAAGAACAATTCTGATCTTCATCTCTGGGGACTTCTCTCAGACGGTGGTGTTCACAGCCACAATACACACCTCTATGCGATCCTTGAGCTTTGCAAGAAGCAGAATTTTGAGAACGTATACGTTCATCCATTCTTCGACGGAAGAGATACACCGCCTGCATCAGGTAAGGGCTACCTTGAGGAGCTCATCGCAAAGATGAAGGAGATCGGTGTAGGTAAGGTTGCATCTATGTCAGGTCGTTACTACGCAATGGACAGAGATAACAGATGGGACAGAGTAGAGCTTGCATACAAGTCACTTGTGACAGGTGAGGGAGTTCAGGCAGAGGATGCTGTAGCAGCTATGCAGGAGTCATATGACAAGGAAGTATATGATGAGTTCGTTCTTCCAACAGTCATCACAGAGAACGGTAAGCCTGTATCACTTGTTAAGCCAAATGATTCAGTTATATTCTTCAACTTCAGACCAGACAGAGCACGTGAGATTACCAGAGCATTCTGCTGTGACGATTTCGATGGATTTGAGAGAGCAAATGGTCGTATGCCACTCACATATGTATGCTTCAAGGACTATGACGAGTCAATACCTAACAAGCTTGTTGCATTCAAGAAAGAAGAGATCGACAACACATTTGGCGAGTATCTTGCAGCTAAGGGACTTAAGCAGCTCAGACTTGCTGAGACAGAGAAGTATGCTCATGTAACCTTCTTCTTTAACGGCGGTGTTGAGGAGCCTAACAAGAATGAGGACAGAATCCTTGTAAAGTCACCTGCTGTAGCAACATATGATCTCCAGCCTGAGATGAGTGCTCCAGAGGTAAGCGAGAAGCTCAATGCTGCCATCCTTGGCGGAGAGTATGATGTGATCATCATCAACTTTGCAAACCCTGACATGGTTGGTCATACAGGAGTTATCCCTGCAGCAATCCAGGCTGTAGAGACAGTTGATAAGTGCGTTGGCGCTGCAGTAGAGGCGATTGATAAGGTTGATGGAGTTCTCTTCATCTGTGCTGATCACGGTAACGCAGAGCAGATGATCAACTACGAGACAGGTGCTCCACACACAGCTCATACAACCAATCCTGTACCATTTATCCTTTACAACTATGGTGAGGACGTAGAGCTTCGTGAGGGCGGATGCCTTGCAGATATCGCACCTACACTTCTTGAGGTTATGGGACTTCCTCAGCCTGAAGAGATGACAGGCAAGTCACTTATTGTAAGAAAGTAGTTCAGAACAATAAATAAAAGATACGGCACCGAATTATAATATAAGATTGTTATGATCGGTGCTGTATTCAGTTGAGAGGACACATATGAAGAAGTTTTTGGAAGAGTTTAAGGAGTTTGCCCTTAAGGGTAATGTGATGAGTCTGGCTATCGGTGTTATCATTGGTGGAGCGTTCCAGTCATTGGTTACAGCTTTTACAGACTGTTTCATCACACCAATAATCAACAGCATAGGCGGAGCAGAGATCGGTGGACATTTTCAGATATTCCACACTGGACAGTATATCGAGTACGGAGCGTTTATTTCAGCTGTGATCAACTTCATAATCATGGCATTTGTTATATTTGTCATCATGAAGGGAATCAATGCTATCATGGATCTTGGCAAGAAGAAAGAGAAAACAGCGCCTCTCACAAGAAAGTGCCCTTACTGTATGGGAGAGATAGATATCAAAGCAACAAAGTGTATGCATTGTACATCAGATGTTCCACCTGTTCAGGAGTAGGTGTAGACATCTTGGCCTAGAACCTGATGTGGATAATGCCAGCATAGGAACAGCGGCTGTGCCTTATGGCATAGCTGCTGTTTAATTTTTTAGGAATATAATATTTACAAAGGAGATAAAAGATCATGATAAAAGAATGTCTTGAAAATGTAAGAAAAAATGTGCCGTTGGTGCACAATATAACAAACTATGTAACTGTAAACGATGTGGCAAATGTTATCCTTGCCTGTGGCGGCAGTCCGATCATGTCGGACGATGAGGATGATGCACCCGATATAACAAGCATATGCGGTGGACTGAATATCAATATCGGTACACTCAATAAGAATACGATACCATCTATGTATCTTGCCGGAAAGAGGGCAAATGAACTTGGACATGTGGTGCTTCTTGATCCTGTTGGAGCGGGAGCAAGCAAGCTCAGAACAGATACAGCTGTCGGACTTATGCGAGCTGTTAAATTTGATGTCATAAGAGGAAATATCTCAGAGATAAAGACTCTTGCATACGGCTCAGGAAGCACAAAGGGAGTTGATGCGGATGTGGCAGATGCGGTTACTGAGGATACACTTGACGGAGCAGTAACATTTGTCAAAAAATTATCTGCAGAGACAGGAGCGATCATAGCGGTGACAGGTGCGATAGACCTTGTCGCAGACAGCGAGAAGTGTTATATCATAAGAAATGGCCGTCCTGAGATGGGAAAGATCACGGGAACAGGCTGTCAGCTCTCCGGAATGATGACTGCATACGTTGTGGCAAATCCGGATAACAAACTTGAGGCTGCTGCCGCGGCTGTCATGGTTATGGGACTTGCAGGCGAGATAGGTTATTCTCATCTCCAGACATTTGAGGGCAACTCTACATACAGAAACAGGATAATTGATGCTGTATACAATATGGATGGTGATACTCTTGAAAAAGGCGCCAGATATGAAATCAGATAAATGATAAGAAAGTATATATTTATCAGGGCTAAAATGTGAATTTAATATATAGAATATACAATATGGAAGAAGGATGTATATCATGATAAATTGCAGTAAAAAAGAGCTTATGCTTTACGCGGTCACAGACAGACACTGGCTCGGAGAAGAGACATTATACGATCAGGTAAAGAAAGCACTCGACGGTGGAGCAACATTTGTACAGCTCAGGGAAAAGAAGCTTGACAGAGAAGATTTTCTTGCGGAGGCGCTGGAGATACAGAAGCTCTGCAGGGAGTACGGAGTTCCGTTTGTCATAAATGATGAGGTGAGTATAGCGAAAGATATAGATGCTGACGGTGTGCATGTGGGTCAGAGCGACATGGAGGCGATGGATGTCAGAAAGGTGCTTGGCCCGGACAAGATACTTGGCGTGTCCGCTCAGACTGTTGAACAGGCGATAATAGCCGAAAAACACGGTGCAGACTATCTCGGAGTTGGCGCAGTATTTGCGACAGGCTCAAAGGATGATGCGGATGATGTGAGCCATGAAACACTGAAAGCGATATGTGAGGCTGTCTCCATACCGGTTATCGCCATAGGCGGAATAACAAAGGATAACGTGTCTGAACTTGCTGGCTCTGGAATATGCGGCGTGGCAGTGATAAGCGCCATATTTGGACAGAACGATATAAAGAAAGCTACGGAAGACCTCAAGGCTTCTGTGGAGAAGATGCTTGAACAGTAGATGTTGAAATTAGAGATAGATAGAGGTGCACATGAAAAAGATAGTTATCAGCGATATAAAAGGTGCGATATTTGACATGGATGGAGTTCTGCTGGACTCTATGCCGATGTGGGACCATGCGGGCGAGATGTACCTTGCAGGACAGGGGATAGAGGCTGAGCCTGATCTTGAAAAAGTCTTGTTTACAATGACTATGCAAAAGGGCGCTGAATATATACGTGATCATTATGGGTTAAAACTCACGGCGGATGAGATCATAGATGGCATAAATGAGACTGTGAGAGATTTCTATGCAAATAAGGCTGTGCCTAAGAATGGAGTCCTGAAGTTCCTCAGGCTGTTGAAGAGTCACAATATACCTGTAACCGTTGCGACTTCGACTGACAGATGCCATGTGGAGGCTGCTCTTTCAAGAAATGGCCTTATGGAATATGTAGACAAGATATTTACGTGTTCGGAAGTTGGCGTTGGAAAGGCTGCCTCTCCAAAGATATATGAGCTTGCGGCCGAATTTATGGGGACGAAAGTCGGCGAGTCATTTGTGTTCGAGGATGCCTATCATGCGGCCGAGACAGCTCAGAATGCGGGATTTACAGTTGTAGGACTCTATGACGAGTCAAGCCGTGACATGCAAGCAGAACTTAAGGTTCACTGCAATTATTACTATTTGGGATTTGTCGAGCTTATAGATGATCTGCTGCCTGACAGAAGCCAGCTTGCACCGGTTCTTACCATCGCGGGCAGTGATTCATCGGGAGGTGCGGGAATACAGGCAGATCTTAAGACCATGCAGGCAAATGGAGTGTTTGGCATGAGCGCAGTAACTGCCTTGACGGCGCAGAATACCACAGGTGTGACATCCATCATGAATGTGACACCTGACATACTTGCAGATCAGATAGATGCAGTATTTACAGATATAAGACCACAGGCGGTCAAGATAGGTATGGTGTCTGTGCCAGAACTTATAAATGTGATCGCAGACAAGCTTGAATTTTACAGGGCGGAGAATATGGTGCTTGATCCTGTGATGGTTGCGACAAGCGGTGCTAAACTCATAAGCGATGATGCTGTGGACGTTTTGACAGGAAGGCTGTTCCCACTTGCAAAGCTGATCACCCCAAATATTCCAGAGACAGAGGCCCTCACAGGTATGAGTATCCGGTCTAAGGAAGATATGGAAAGTGCAGCAAGGAAAATATATGAAAAATATGGCTGCTCAGTTCTTGTGAAGGGCGGACATAGCATAAACGATGCGAATGATATGCTGTTTGATGGAGAGAATGTATCATGGTTTTCAGGTGAGAGAATAGAAAATCCGAATACCCATGGAACGGGGTGTACACTCTCAAGTGCAATAGCCTCCAACCTTGCAAAGGGATATGATATAGAAACTTCTGTGCAGAGAGCAAAAGCGTACATCTCAGGAGCCCTGGCTGCGATGCTTGATCTAGGAAGAGGAAGCGGCCCGTTAAACCATGGCTTTGATATAGACAGCAGATTCATGATATAACGATACTGTACTGTGAAGTGTGCTGACATTAAGACTTGTGATAGGAATTATCACGATAGTTCTATCAGCTCTTATCAAATCTTGTAAAGAAAAATAAAAAGCGTATTGAATAAATCAAAACGATATGATATTATGTTTTGAGTTGGTGTTCGGAATATGCACGCACCATTTTTCGGAAACGGAGGTGTTAAGATGTTAAAGACGATATTACTTGTAGTTTATGTTATAATATGTATAGTATTAGCGATCGTGGTTCTTTCACAGGAAGGAAAAGATGCCAGCCTTACAAGCTCAATATCAGGAGCAGGCGGTGGATTTGACAATTCCTACTGGGGCAAGAATAAGGGAAGTTCCAAGCAGGAGATACTCAAGAAGATAACAGCAGTGCTTACAGTGTTGTTCTTCGTACTTGCATTACTGCTTGATTCAAAGCTTTTTAACTAATATGAATTCCGATGCTTACATATATTAAACGATATATGTAAGCATTTTTTGTTATTAAGCATTTTTTTATTATATTTGTTATAATGAGTTATAAAACAGTGATATATCAGAGAAAGGACATATATGGATAATCAAGATATAGATCTTTATAATAAAAGAAAACAGACAGTGTATGAGTTCATCTGTGATGATGACTATCCACCGATGAAGTTTAAGGAGATGTGTACATTCCTTCAGGTTCCCGGAGATGAACGACAGACATTTCTGGATATATTGAACGACCTGACCGATGAAGGTCTTATAATCAGATCTGCAAAGGGACGTTATCAGAAAGTTGGCGAGGGTACCTACAAGGGAACATTTATAGGAAATCAGAGAGGATTTGGGTTTGTCCGTGTTGAGGGGATGAAGGAGGATTTCTTTGTGCCTGAAAAGAATACAATGGGAGCGTTTCACGGTGATACGGTCCTTATACGTGCCGAGGACAGACCTAAGGGCATGAAGCAGGAAGCTACGGTCATAAAGGTACTCGAGAGAGGTTTGAAAAAGGTTGTCGGAGTATATCAGAAGAATAAGAACTTTGGATTTGTCATACCGGACAATCTCAAGATCGATGGTGATATATTTATATCGAAGGCTAATTCCATGGGCGCCATGGCAGGTCATAAGGTCGTGGCGGAGATCATAAGTTATGGGGACAAGGTCAAGTCACCAGAAGGCAAGATCATAGAGATACTTGGACATATCAACGATCCTGAGAGCGATGTTCTGTCTGTTGTCAGAGCCTTAGATATACCGGTTGATTTCCCTGATGAAGTCATGGACAGCCTTGCTCAGATACCTGATTCGGTCAGTACATCGGAGATGGCGGGCAGAACAGATCTCAGGTACCTTCAGACAGTCACGATCGACGGAGAGGATGCAAAGGATCTAGATGATGCTATTACTCTGTATGAAAAAGATGGTATGTACAAGCTGGGTGTTCATATAGCTGATGTGACTCATTATGTGAAGGAGAATTCTCCGCTTGATAAGGAGGCGCTTAACAGGGGTACAAGCTGTTATCTTGTGGACAGAGTGATACCTATGCTTCCGCACAAGCTGTCAAATGGCATCTGCTCACTTAATGAAGGGCAGGACAGACTTGCACTCAGCTGTCTTATGGATATAGATAAGAATGGACATATAGTTGGACATAAGATTTGCGAGACGGTTATCAATGTAGATCGTAGAATGTCGTACACAAGTGTCTCCGCCATAGTTGAGGACCACGATCCAGAGGAGACTAAAAAGTATGAGGAGCTTGTGCCGATGTTTGAACTCATGCTCCATGTATCAGATCTTCTCAGGGCAAACAGGAGAAAACGTGGTTCGATAGATTTTGATTTTGATGAGTCGAAGATCAAGATAGGTTCAGATGGAAATGTAGTATCTATAGGGGTATATGAGAGACGAAGATCAAACGAGATCATAGAGGACTTCATGCTTGCCGCAAATGAGACGATCGCCGAGGATTATTTCTGGCAGGATATACCGTTTGAATACCGAGTTCACGAGACTCCGGATGCAGACAGAGTGGAGCAGCTGTCGCTTCTTATAAGCAACTTTGGAATGTACTTCAAGGCTTCAAAGGAGAATATACATCCAAAGGAGTTTCAGAAGCTTCTTGACAGGATAAAAGGCGAACCGTACGAGAATCTTGTCAGCAGGATGGCGCTTCGAACCATGAAACAGGCGAAGTATTCCACTGAATGTACAGGACATTTTGGTCTGTCGTGCAAATACTACTGTCACTTCACTTCTCCTATAAGGAGATATCCAGATCTGCAGATTCATCGTATAATAAAGGAAAATATACATGGAAAGCTTGATTCCAAGCGAATAGAGCATTATAGCATGATACTGGACAGGGTTGCTGATGACAATTCCCGCAAGGAGAGGCGTGCAGAGGAAGCTGAGAGAGATGTCGAAAAGCTCAAGAAGGTAGAATATATGTCGGCACATATTGGTGAGGTATACGATGGATTTGTGTCTGGTGTCACCAACCGAGGAATGTTTGTTGAACTTCCGAATACGGTAGAAGGATTTGTAAATGTGGCGGATATGCGCGATGATTATTACTATTTTTCCCAGGAAGATTATGCTATGATAGGTGAGGAGACTGGAAATCAGTATGCCATCGGAGATCCTATACAGATCAGAGTTAAGAACACGGATAAGATGACGAAGTCTATAGACTTCAGTATTGTTTATAAAGGAGAGGATAAATTTGTCAAAGGAAAGAGGAAACACTCTCATCGCAAATAATAAAAAAGCATATCATGAGTATTTTATAGAAGAGAAATTTGAGGCTGGTATCGAGCTTGTGGGAACAGAGGTCAAGTCCATAAGGCAGGGACACTGCAGCATCAAGGAGGCATTTGTCGGAATCGATCACGGTGAGGTATACGTGTACAGGATGAATGTCAATCCATACGAGAGGGGCAATATATTCAACAAGGATCCGCTCAGAACACGCAAACTCCTGCTGCATAGGTACGAGATCAATAAACTCATAGGACAGCAGAAAGTAAAGGGCTACACCATCATGCCGCTCAAGGTATATATCAAGGATGGCCTTGTCAAGATGGAGATCGGTCTGGCAAAGGGTAAGAAGCTCTATGATAAGCGTGAGGATATAGCGAAGAAAGATATGAAACGTGAGATGGAAAGAGATCTGAAAAACAGGAACAGAGAGTAGTCATATCTGGACTGCAGGTAGCTTTCAGTTGCAATATGTCAAAAAACTGTGAAATATGATATATTTATGGAACTATTTGTTGGAAATGTTCTCCTGCATGTGTTATACTAGCAGGGTGTTGAAAATTAGAAATGATTTTCATATAATACGAATTGTTTGGAGAAGAGAGTTATGAGTCAGAGTAAAGTAGATCAGAGAAAATATGAGAAGAAGCACCGCAAGGAGATACTTCGTAAGCAGAAGGTGAAAAAGGTGCTTGCTGTTACGATTACTATAGTTGTGATAGCCGGTATTGTAGGAAGCATAGCAGGTGTTAAGATATATAAGGCTATTCCAAAGTATGTGGAGGCATCAAGTCTTAACAGTTATATAGATAAGGCTTATTCAGATCTTGGATATGATTCATTGCTCCCTGCTACTGGCACAGATGCAGAGAAAGATACAACGGACTCAGAGGAGGCTGCTGATTCAACATCAGAGGACGATACAACAGAAGCAGCTTCATCAGAAGAGACTGCTTCAACTGAAGCAGAGTAAGCAGAAAGCTATAAGTTATACGGTAGTAGATAGTGTAGCAATATATCAGATATTGCGTGGAATATGACATTAGAATATATGCATATATCATGTGGATTCCACATAATATATAATAATCGGTTATCACTGGTTTATTAAACAATCAGGGGTTGACTGGTTTCGACAGGGGTTTTGAAGCTATGGAAGCCATCCGTGGACCAGAGCCACGCTAAAAGCTGGACAAAAAATAAACGCTAACGATAATTTAGCATACGCTGCCTAGTTGCAGCCGTCATCCTTTAGGAACGCCGAGCCTTTAGGAATGGCGTCGACTTTCGGCAAACTCCTGCATCTAAGCTTTGCGATGTAGGAAAATCCATGAAGCTACTAAGGTCTATAGCATGTTAGTGGGCGATAGGCTGAGGGAATGTTAAAGCACTGACTGTGATGGAAGAAACTGTAGTGAATGAGCTTTTGGACGGGGGTTCGACTCCCCCCAGCTCCACTAATTTTCATAAGGAGGGACCCGCCGAAGGTGGGAGGAATCCTTGTGAAGCACGCAGACGCCTGCGAACGGAGTTCGCCTTTTAATTCGTCTGCTCCACTAAATGGAAAAGCAGGGCATATAGATTTTGTTTCTATATGCCCTGCTTTTTATTTAAACTACAAGTTGATGGTCTGACGAGAGATGATAGGATAAGATGTATGTATGATGTATCGGGTTCTATACTGATCCAATAAAATATAAAAATGATGGGGAGGCTTTATATATATGTGTGCATGTGATTTTGATATGCCGGATGTGATAATGAAAAGCAGACTTGCTATGCTGCGCATCGTGGGTGTGCTTATGCTGATGGTGGTTCTTGTCTTGGGTGGCATCGGCATATATATGAGAGATAAGCTGGTATATAACTACTGGGACAAGCAGAGAACTAAAATTGGAAGCATAATGAAGGTATCCGGTTACACTATAGACAGGGGAGATCTGGTTATGATAGATATCGAAGGACACAGATATCTACAGCGGATAGTAGGACTACCTGGTGACAGTATACAGATAAAGAATGGTATTTTGTATGTCAACGGATCGGAATTTGATACTAAGGACATAGAAGTAGACAGTATGAGTTTCTCAGGGACCGTCCCTGAAAAAGAGTATTATGTTCTTGATGACAGGAGTTTTCTGTATGATAGTGGACGCTTCGATATTAGATTCATGCCGGAATGCCTTATCCGCGGTGTGGAAGTATTCTCGTATAAGGTAAAATAGCAATCAGAAATAGCGGGCAGAAAAATAAACAGAAATAGATGTAGAAATAAGAAACAGAAAAAGAGGTAAAAAAAATATGGATTTTGAACGATATACTGATGAGAGAGTTCATATGCTAAAAGTCCGTGCTATGGGTCAGCTTCTAATCATTGTATTTGCTCTAGTTGTGTTAATAAAGGCTCCTATGTTTGATATATATTGTGTGAGAGTTTCTGGATATTCAATGGAAGCCTCATTTCATTCTGGCTCGGAATATTTGATGAAAAAATCAGGATATACTCTTGAAAGAGGTGATGTGGTAACTCTATGGGGAGACAGCGGTGAGTATATGATCAAGAGAGTTATAGGCATGCCAGGCGAGCAGATCAACATAGTTGATGGACATGTATTTGTAGATGGTATAGAGCTAAGTGAAACATATGTGACATATAAGGATGATTTTTCAGGTGCTTATCAAATTCCGAATGATCAGTACTTTGTAATGGGAGATAACCGCCACAATTCTTCAGATTCCAGGTACTGGGCATACAGTTATGTGCCGGTGGAAGAAATTACGGGAAAAGTACTGTGTCAGATAAGCCCGTATTTCAGACTTATAAAGAGTCCGGATTATAATATTTAGAAATAATATTTGGAGGTGAGGATTTGCAGAATGCAAATATGAGAACAAATTGGTTCTTGCTCGGGGACATACATGGCCAGGCGGCTCCTATAGAGTATTTTTATAAATTCAATAATGAAAGACTGAATCTTGATACTTTCCAGAATAACTTGATCCTGCTTGGGGACGTGGGTTGCAATTTTTCCATCATCGGTAAGGGTGATGAGTATTGTAAGCAGAGTCTTTCCCGTCTCCCTTAATTAAAGATATTGTTGGGTAAAAAAGAAAGGTCAGTCGATTTTGCCGATGAAGCGGTAGTAGATTTCTACTTCCTGCTCACGGCTTCCGTCCTCGCCCTTGACAGCTTCGTGGACGGTTATTTTTTCAATTAGAGTGTTCAGAAGTTCGGCGGTCAGCTCCACAGGGTTGACATACTGTTTCATCAGGGCAATCCACTTTTCAGCATCCGCTGCGGTCTGTACGGCGGCTTCCATCGTTTCGTGAAGCTGTCTTATTTTTGTTTCAAGCTCCTTTTGCTCGTTCTGGTACTTCTCGGACAGCATATTGAAGTTATACTCGGTTATGCGTCCGGCAGACCAGTCCTCATACATTTTAGCAAACAGCCCGTCAACCTCGGCCTTACGCTTCTCTGCCTTTTTCAGCTCCGCAGCCTGCTTTTTCTTCGCAGAGTTTCTTTCCCTGTCGCTGGCATTGAGCAGGCGTTTCAGCAGCTTGTCCTCGTCTTTCTGTGCCAGCATAGACCAGTATTGCAGTCTTGCAAGCACATAGGCATACAGTACATCATAGCGGATATAGTGCATGGAACACTGGCGTAATCCCTGCCCGTTCTTGCTGCAATGGTAGTACCCGTATGGGTTCTTATTCTGCTTGTTTTCCCCATAGGCTAAAGACCATCCGCAGTCTGCACATTTTATCAATCCTGCGAAAATCTGTGTCGTACCGTTTCTGCGTTCCTGCGTCTGCTTGCAATCAGCTCCTGAACTTTTTGGAACACTTCTTCAGAAATGATGGCTTCGTGGGTATTTTCCACACGATACCATTCTTCCTGCGGCTTCCGCACCTTTTTCTTGTTCTTGAATGAAATGTTGCTCTGCTTGTTGTGAATGCTGTGACCGATGTAGGTTTCCTCTTTCAAAATGCTCTTGACCTGTGCTATCGTCCACGCATAGGCTTTTTCTGCGGGCGCACCGGCGTAGATATTGGCGAAAGTCCCGTATCTTTCATAGTTCAGCCAGCCGGGGGTAGGTACTTTTTCCTCCACCAGAATCCGTGTAATGCTGGCGGCTCCACGCCCGTGTACAGCAAGGTCAAAAATCTTCTCTACAATCCAGCGTGTTTCCGGGTCGATCAGAAGATGACCTTTTTTGTCCGGGTCTTTTACATAGCCCAGCGGTGCATAGGCTCCATAGTGTGCGCCATTGGCAAATCTTGTGTGCATGGCAGCCTTGACGTTGTATTGTATGGTTGTTTCACGGTTAAAAATCCTCCTTCTAAAAGAAACAACCCACGCTTATACAATACTCGCTGGTACAAGTATATCATAAGCGTGGGCTGATTGACAGTCGTTATTCCGTATTTTTTCAGGAAGCGGCGGCAGCGTGCTGGATCACATCTTCCAGCAGGCTGTCAAGCGGCTTCCCATCCTGTGCGAAATGCTCCGATACCTTGATACGGACTTTCCCCATGACAAAATACTGGGTGCCGTCTTTTTCGGTAAGCAGGGTGCCGCTGTTTTTGTTATTGCTCTCGTTTTTGCTTTTTGCCATAGGCAGTTACCTCCATAAATGAAATATGCCCGACAAGGGAATGTCAGGCAGGTGTACAGCCGCAGACTGTCTCCGTGTCAACCAAACCGTGTCAACCGGCAGAAAAGACTTTGAAAACAATCCATAGGCGCTCTATGATTACTTTTTACTTTTTCTTTGATTTCTTGGTTGACATGGTTGACAAAGGAGAGAAATGCCCCAAATATCAGGCTTTTCCCCGTCAACCGGCTGTCAACCAAAGCGTCAACCAAACTGTCAACCGGTGGCTTTTCAGAATGGCAGTTCCATTTGCCGGGCTTCTTCTTCCGTGATTTCCTGAAAACCGTCCCCCTCCGGCGGAGCTTGGTTGACACGCTCCCAGCCTTTTTGAGAACCGTATTTCTTATACCGCTTCGGGCTTTTGTAGGCTACCCAGCCCTGTATGATGCCGCCCGCAATGCCGGTATTCATAATCTCGCAGATTGCCCGTGTCTCCCAGTCTGCCGGGGAATTTAAGTTCCCCAGCGCTTCCTCATAAAGCTGCTTGGAACATACCCTGTCGCCGGTGTAGTCCTCCAAATAGGCGTAGATCATGCCGGCCTGTGTGTCTTCCTGCATAAAGTCCTGCTGGTGGGCGTTCAGGTATCGGTTCATTTCCATGCTGAATGACAGCTTATACTTCCCACTGCGATAAACCGTCATGGCTGCCGCCCACATCTGTTCGATATATACGGCACTTTGTAGGTTTCTTTCTGGCGGCTTAAGAATGACTTGATTTCCTCAATACTCTTGGCGTTGGCTGTGGCAATCATCTCCGACATCTCGATAATCCAATGCCCTTGAAGCTTGCGGTACACATTTTCATCGTCCAGCTTCTTCAAATCGTCTGAAAACCATTCGTCCCTGCCTGCCAGCAGCCGGAAAAAGGTAGATTTCCCGGCTCCTGACCACCAACCAGACAGAGCATGACCTCAAACTTGCTCCCCGGTCTGAATACCCGCCGGATGGCTCCCATCAGGAACAGTTCCAAGGCTTCATAGGTGTATTCGTCCGTCGCGGCTCCCAGAAAGTGATGCAGGGCGTAACGGATGCGCTCTGTGCCGTCCCATTGCAGGCTGTTCAGGTAATCCCTGAAATGTCAATCTGCTCCGTCAAAGGTTCAGGCGCAGCGCCCCGCGAAACAGAGGGTCACGCTGGAACACCGTCAGGCAGTTTCGGATGCTGTTCTTCACGCCGCCTTTCTGCGTCCCCTCTAATGTTTCCCGGATTTCTGCCGGTGTCTGCGCCGGTTCCATTGTGTCCATCGTCCTTTTGACCGCTTCCTGCGTTTCCGGCGGCAAGCTCTGAAATTCGCTGTTCAAGCCGCAACACCTCCTTTCCTTGTGCGGCGAT